>Ga0213832_1000079_pt1 | contig 180575 bp, 157 predicted proteins | sample SWATP13_FD_161660 | JGI IMG/M metagenome (GOLD analysis project Ga0213832, IMG submission 161660) | Coastal seawater microbial communities from Marineland, Florida, United States - SWA TP1 #3 | ecosystem: Environmental > Aquatic > Marine > Coastal | place: USA: Florida | collected 2016-08-06 | reverse complement strand
AAGTTGCGGAAGTGGCGGAATTGGTAGACGCACCAGATTTAGGTTCTGGCGCCGCAAGGTGTGAGAGTTCAAGTCTCTCCTTCCGCACCATTATTTAAGTCTCTTTTATTAGAGCAATGTAGGGCTATCGCCAAGCGGTAAGGCAGCGGCTTTTGATGCCGCCATTCCCTGGTTCGAATCCAGGTAGCCCTGCCATATACAATGATATTGAGATTTTACCAATTATCTTGATATCTACAGATCAAGTTGCGGAAGTGGCGGAATTGGTAGACGCACCAGATTTAGGTTCTGGCGCCGCAAGGTGTGAGAGTTCAAGTCTCTCCTTCCGCACCATTCTTGGTCAAAAATTTAAAATGGCTACGTAGCTCAGCTGGTTAGAGCACATCACTCATAATGATGGGGTCACAGGTTCGAATCCCGTCGTAGCCACCATTGATTAGATTGCTAGCATAAGCTATCAGTCACGTAGATTTAAGATGCGGAAGTGGCGGAATTGGTAGACGCACCAGATTTAGGTTCTGGCGCCGCAAGGTGTGAGAGTTCAAGTCTCTCCTTCCGCACCATCTTAAATTAATCTACACTATCAGAATACGCGGAAGTGGCGGAATTGGTAGACGCACCAGATTTAGGTTCTGGCGCCGTAAGGTGTGAGAGTTCAAGTCTCTCCTTCCGCACCATTCTTTCTCTCGATAAGAGAGGTTAAGTAGTCTTTGACTATTTACGCTGTAGGGCTATCGCCAAGCGGTAAGGCAGCGGCTTTTGATGCCGCCATTCCCTGGTTCGAATCCAGGTAGCCCTGCCATATACAACGATATTGAGATTTTACCAATTATCTTGATATCTACAGATTAAGTTGCGGAAGTGGCGGAATTGGTAGACGCACCAGATTTAGGTTCTGGCGCCGCAAGGTGTGAGAGTTCAAGTCTCTCCTTCCGCACCATTATCGGAAAACCCAGCATGACTTTGCTGGGTTTTTTCTTTTTTTTGGTTCTGGACTCGGGAAATCATTAGATTTGCCGAATTAAAAAAGCGAGCTCATGGCTCGCTTTTTTTCTATCTGTGATTTGAGTAGCTTACTACATACCTAACGCGTATTTCAGTACTTGAGCCTTAATTGGCCCTGAGTTTTCAGCAAGCTTCAATGCAGCATTACGTACGAACTTCAATGGCCCAAGATCGTTGCTAAAACCTTTATAGAAAAAGTCCATGCCCGTCTGCATGAGTAAGTTGTCAGGTCGACGTGCGCGTTCGTATTTCGCGAGTAAGGTATCTTCCAGCTTTTCTTGGTGTTCTGTTACCGAAAGGAGAACGTCTACATCTTTGAAGCCTAAGTTTACCCCTTGCCCTGCAAGCGGATTGATCGTATGAGCAGAGTCACCCACTAACACGCAATTTTTGCTTGAGTAGCTTTGCGCATGACGACGAGTGAGTGGGAATGAGCCAAACTGTAAAACTTCAATATCGCCTAATTCAGCAGGGAAATGACGTAAGATTTCTTCCCTTAGTTGAGGTTTACCCATCGCACACAGTTGTTTAATACGTTTAGGCGAGTCATACCAAACCAAAGAACCTTGGCCTACTACTTGACCATCGTCGTTACTCAAAGAGCACAGAGGTAAAAATGAACGTGGGCCTGAAGGTGTAAATTGTTGCCAAGTAATATCTTGCTGAGGCAATTCTGTTTTCACGTTAATCAACATGCAGTGTTGTCGGTAATCCCACGCAGTTACACCAATTCCAGACAATTGACGAACTTTAGAGTTTGCACCATCAGCACCAATCACCCAGTTAGCTTCAAACTGCTCCCCACTTTCTAGTGTCACAAGGTTTACATCTGCAAACTCAATGGCTTTTAATCGCTCAGGACACATCACGGTTAGATTTTCATACTGAGAGAAGACTTGCCAAAGACCTAATTGGATTAGGCGATTTTCAACGATGTAACCTAGCTGATCCAATGACAATTCATCAGAGTGAAAACGAGTACGGCACTCTGGGTGCTCCCAAGTTTCTAAGCGCCGATAAGGACAAACTCGCATGCTCTTGATCTCTGACCATGCTCCGAGTGAATCAAGTAACTCCACCGACTGGTGCGAGATTGCAGATACACGAATATCCATCGCCTGAGCGGCATCAAAAACTTTAGGTTTTGTACCTTCAACCAAGACAACGCTTCTGCCCTGCTTGGCAAATCCAACAGCGACGGCTGCCCCAACCATACCGCCACCGATCACGGCGATGTCATACTTGTTCATTTTTCACTCTTCATCGTGCTGATTAATTGGCGTTTTTTATTGTACTTTCCATGGCTATTTTTACAAAATTGTTTAACAAAAAACCTTGTTCTGCATAGGGCGAAAAACTAGATTTCATCAGGCTTTGCAGAGAATTAGCTAGATCACTAGTCAGGTGCTTTTTAAAGCAGTACAATACGCCGCTTACCGCCGTGATGGCGGCTATAATTTGAGCAATAGCTCTCCGATTTAAGTACAACTGAACGAGCGAAAGTGAGATGAGTAAGAAACTGCTAATTAAAACCTGGGGCTGCCAGATGAACGAATACGATTCATCAAAAATGGCCGACCTGCTTAATGCTGCAAACGGCTACGAGCTGACGGAAGAGCCAGAGGAAGCAGACGTACTTCTACTTAACACCTGTTCGATCCGTGAAAAAGCGCAAGAGAAAGTTTTCCACCAGCTAGGCCGCTGGAAAACACTAAAAGATAAAAAACCTGGCGTAGTTATCGGTGTAGGTGGTTGTGTAGCAACGCAAGAAGGTGACCATATTCGTGAACGTGCACCATACGTTGACGTTATTTTTGGCCCACAAACTTTGCACCGCCTACCTGAGATGATCAAACAATCTCAGTCCGATGATGCACCAGTTATGGACATTTCGTTCCCAGAGATCGAAAAATTCGACCGCCTACCTGAACCTCGCGCTGAAGGTGCGACAGCATTCGTTTCTATTATGGAAGGCTGCTCTAAGTACTGTACTTACTGTGTCGTACCGTACACTCGTGGTGAAGAAGTAAGCCGTCCAATGGATGACGTACTGTTCGAAATCGCCCAACTTGCTGAACAAGGCGTACGTGAAGTAAACCTTCTGGGTCAAAACGTAAACGCGTACCGTGGTCCTATGCACGATGGTGAGATCTGTTCATTTGCAGAACTGCTTCGTTTGGTTGCGTCTATCGATGGTATCGACCGTATTCGTTTCACGACGAGCCACCCGTTAGAATTCACAGACGACATCATCGCAGTATACGAAGATACGCCAGAACTTGTGAGCTTCCTGCACTTACCTGTGCAAAGTGGTAGTGACCGTATCCTAACGATGATGAAACGCCCTCACACCGCTATCGAATACAAATCGATCATCCGTAAACTGCGTAAAGCTCGTCCTGATATTCAAATCAGTTCAGACTTTATTGTTGGTTTCCCTGGTGAGACAGACAAAGACTTCCAAGACACCATGAAGCTAATCAAAGATGTAGACTTTGACATGAGCTTCAGCTTTATTTTCTCTCCACGTCCAGGTACGCCAGCAGCGGATTATCCTTGTGATGTGTCAGAACAAGTGAAGAAAGAGCGCCTTTACGAACTACAGCAAACTATCAATGCTCAAGCGATGCGTTACTCTCGCTTAATGCTTGGCACAGAACAACGTGTTCTAGTTGAAGGTCCTTCGAAGAAAAACCTAATGGAACTACGCGCTCGTACAGAAAACAACCGTGTAGTAAACTTTGAAGGTAGTGCAGACCTAATTGGTCAGTTCGTTGATGTGAAGATCGTAGACGTATTTGCAAACTCACTGCGTGGTGAGCTAGTACGTACTGAAAAAGACATGGATCTTCGTAGTGTGATTTCCCCAACGCAGATGATGGCGAAAACACGTCGCGAAGATGAGCTGGGTGTAGCTACTTTTACGCCGTAAGCTCGTATAAATAGCCATAGAGAGCCTGGTCGTTATCAGGCTCTCACTAAGTGGCAAAAAATGAGAGGCAACATTGAGCAATAAAATCGTAACTCTAGAAATTAACCTAGAACCTTCAGACAACCGCCGACTAGCTAGCCTGTGCGGTCCATTCGATGACAACATCAAGCATTTAGAACGTCGTCTAGGCGTTGAAATTAACCACTGTAGTGACCACTTTACGATTGTCGGTAAACCTCATACCGCATCAGCTGCGCTGGATATCCTGAAAACTCTATATGTTGATACCGCACCTGTACGAGGTGAGATCCCAGATATTGAGCCTGAGCAAATCCATCTAGCGATCAAAGAGTCTGGTGTTCTTGAGCAGAATACTGAGTCTAACATCGAGCATGGTAAAGAAGTCTTCGTCAAAACCAAGAAAGGTGTGATCAAACCACGTACGCCAAACCAAGCGCAGTACTTGGTTAACATGGTCACGCATGATATTTCTTTTGGTATTGGCCCGGCTGGTACAGGTAAAACCTACCTTGCTGTAGCAGCAGCTGTTGACGCATTAGAGCGCCAAGAGATCCGTCGTATTCTACTTACTCGTCCAGCGGTTGAAGCTGGTGAGAAATTGGGCTTCCTGCCTGGTGATTTAAGCCAGAAAGTCGACCCATACCTACGTCCGCTATACGACGCTCTATTTGAAATGCTGGGCTTTGAGCGCGTAGAGAAGCTGATTGAACGTAACGTGATTGAGGTTGCCCCTCTTGCTTACATGCGTGGTCGTACTCTAAACGACGCCTTCATCATTCTTGATGAGAGTCAGAACACCACTGTTGAGCAGATGAAGATGTTCCTAACGCGTATTGGTTTTAACTCTCGCGCGGTTATCACTGGTGATGTCACGCAGATTGACTTACCTCGTGGTGCGAAATCGGGTCTTCGTCATGCTATTGAAGTACTAAGCGAAGTTGACGACATCAGCTTTAACTTCTTCTTGGCCGACGACGTTGTACGTCACCCTGTGGTTGCTCGTATCGTTAACGCGTACGAGAAGTGGGAAGCACAAGACCAGAAAGAGCGTAAAGAGTTCGAGAAACGCCGTCGTGAAGAACGCGATGCGAAGTTACTAGAAGCAGCAAAAGCCGAACTGAATGCACAAGTTGCTTCAACTAAGGAATAATCATGGCGATTGAACTTGATCTGCAACTGGCAGTCGAAAATGAAGAAGGTCTGCCTTCGCAGCAAGATTTCCAATTGTGGCTAGATAAGACAATCCCTCTCTTCCAGCCACAAGCCGAAGTCACCATTCGTATTGTTGATGAACAAGAAAGTCATACGCTCAACCATGAGTATCGCGGCAAAGATAAACCAACTAATGTGTTGTCGTTTCCATTTGAAGCACCTCCTGGTATGGAAATAGATTTACTTGGTGATTTGATTATTTGCCGCCAAGTTGTTGAAAAAGAGGCGGTTGAACAGAGCAAGCCTCTGCTAGCACATTGGGCGCATATGGTTGTACATGGCAGCTTGCATCTGCTAGGTTATGATCATATAGAGGATGACGAAGCCGAAGAGATGGAGTCCCTCGAAACCGAAATCATGCAAGGTATGGGTTATGAAGATCCTTACATTGCTGAAAAAGAGTAGCTATTGGCCACTCGACAGGGAAAGGCGAACCACCTAAATGACTCTCGTGTTCGCCTCTCTATGTGTGCTATCACACTTCTGATAGCGTTACTTAATTGAGAAACAATGAACGAAGATAATTCTCCCTCTTCTAACGAAGATAAGAAAGAAAAGGCAGAAGGTCCGAGTAGAAAGTCCTTCTTTGAACGTCTAGGTCAACTATTTCAGGGCGAACCAAAAGATCGCCAAGAGCTTGTGGATGTTATCCGCGACTCTGAAGTTAACGACCTGATTGACCATGACACTCGCGATATGCTTGAAGGTGTTATGGAAATCTCCGAAATGCGTGTGCGTGACATTATGATCCCGCGTTCGCAAATGGTTACCGTTGAGCGTACTCACGACCTTGATACCTTGGTTGCTTTGATTACCGATGCTCAACACTCTCGCTACCCTGTAATCAGCGAAGATAAAGACCATGTGGAAGGCATACTTCTAGCGAAGGACTTACTTAAATACTTAGGCTCAGGCAGTAATCCATTTGATATCGAAGAAGTCATTCGACCAGCGGTTGTAGTACCGGAAAGTAAACGCGTTGATCGACTGCTGAAAGAATTCCGTGAAGAACGTTATCATATGGCCATTGTTGTCGATGAATTCGGTGGTGTTTCTGGTCTTGTGACCATTGAAGATATCCTTGAGGAAATCGTCGGGGATATTGAAGATGAATTCGATGAAAGTGAAGAGACGGACATTCGTAAACTAAGCAAGCATACGTTTGCTGTCAGAGCGCTGACAACCATCGAAGAGTTTAATGAGACATTCGGAACCAACTTCAGCGATGAGGAAGTTGATACCGTTGGTGGTATGGTCATGACTGCCTTTGGTCACTTACCTTCTCGTGGTGAACTGGTTGAAATTGAAGGCTACAACTTCAAAGTCACCGCTGCCGATAACCGTCGTGTCATTCAACTCCAAGTGACGATCCCAGACGAAGAAACCCTGGTTGAAGCCACTCAAGAGTAACGCGATACCCATTGGGAATCTCAGAAAATTACAATGATGAATGAACTCTTTCATCGCCTTAAGCGGCCCTCAGTGGCCGCTTTTGTTGGCGCCTCTACTACACTCGCTTTCGCTCCTTACCAGCTGTGGCCTATTGCCATTCTTAGCCCTGCAATTCTACTGATTCTTCTTGCTAACCAAACTCCGAAACGCGCACTATGGATTGGTTATGCTTGGGGGTTAGGTCAATTTGCAACTGGCGTTAGCTGGGTTTACGTCAGTATCTCCGGTTTTGGCGGTATGCCGCTCATTGCCAATTTATTTTTAATGGGCTTACTTGTTGCCTACTTGGCTGTTTATTCAGGCTTATTTGCTTGGCTCAACAACAAGCTGTTTCCTCAATTTACGCTCACAAAAGCACTTCTCGCTGCACCTGCTTTATGGCTGATCAGTGATTGGTTGCGTGGTTGGGTGATGACCGGCTTCCCTTGGTTATGGCTAGGCTATAGCCAGATAGATGCTCCACTCGCAAGCTTTGCACCAATTGGCGGCGTAGAACTGCTTACTCTATTTATCCTTATCAGCGCAGGGGCGTTAGCCTATGCATGGATTCATAAGCAGTGGCTGGTGGCGATTATCCCTGCGGTGCTACTCAGTACTGGCTTTGGGGTTCGCAACTACGATTGGGTAACACCCCGAGCAGAAGACACGACTAAGCTCGCACTAATTCAAGGTAACGTAGACCAAAACCTAAAGTGGCTACCAAGTCAACGCTGGCCAACCATCATGAAGTACGCTGACTTAACTCGTGAAAACTGGGACGCTGACATTATCGTTTGGCCAGAAGCAGCAATTCCCGCTTTTGAAATTGAAGTGCCTTCATTTTTGAGCAATATCGACAGCGCTGCAAAAATGAATAACAGCGCAATCATCACCGGTGTCGTCAACCAAGCTGAAGATCGACAGTTCTACAACAGTATTCTGTCCCTAGGCATCACACCATACGGTGACTACAGCTTCGATTTAAGCGAACGTTACCATAAGCATCACCTACTACCATTTGGTGAGTTTGTACCATTTGAAGATATTTTGCGCCCATTAGCGCCATTCTTTAACCTACCGATGTCGTCGTTTAGCCGTGGGGCTTTTGTGCAGCCAAACATCGTTGCGAATGGCATGCACATGGCACCAGCGCTTTGCTATGAGATCATCTTTAATGAGCAAGTGCGTCAAAATGTGACTGACGAAACAGACTTCATTCTAACGCTTTCAAATGATGCATGGTTTGGTCACTCTATCGGTCCTCTTCAGCATATGGAGATCGCCCGTATGCGTGCCTTAGAGTTAGGTAAACCGCTCATCCGCTCGACTAACAACGGATTAACAGCGGTAACCGATCACAAAGGTAAAATCGTTGAGCAAGTACCGCAGTTTGAAACTGCAGTACTGCGCGCAGAGCTCACCCCAACCAATGGACAAACGCCATATCGAGTCCTTGGTACTTGGCCATTGTATATTTGGGTTGGGTTAAGTTTAGCTCTGGCTTTCGGCTTAAGAAGAAAACAGAGCTGATAACAGCTTGAAAGTAGAAAAGACAAAAAAGAGGCGACTAAGCCTCTTTTTTATTCATAGCATTATACTGTCGTTACGCGCCATTTATGGCTTTAATGACTGACGAGTAAAGCCTTTGTGACCACATTTAATACACGGAATGATTACAGTTGGGTGGTTATACGTTGTCTTGTGACCACACTCATCACAGACTAAAGTGCCTAAGCCTATCACCTCTCCTGCTTCATATAGCCCTTGATGCTCTAAGTCATCGAACAACTCAACCCACTCAACTTTAGTTCGGTCAGTAATCTCTAACAGCCCTTGCCATATCGAGTCCGCAATCGTTAAGTAAAACGGGCCGCTTTTGCTATCCTCGTAACTCTCTGAAAACTCTTTTAAGTCTGCTTTAAGGTACGCTTTGATTAAAGCCAATTCATCTTTGGTCAAGTCATTAGCAGCATCCACCACTTTGCCCGACGTCTCAATCGCTTTGTTAACTTCTTCCGGACTGTGCTTCAAGGTTTCAATCACATCCTCGAGCATTTCCTCATAACCTGTTTTACGTTTAGGCATAACTGACCTCCATCTTTCTCCTACCTGCGTCACTTAAGGGCGTATGGGTACAGATTGGCTATTGTTGTGATCCCTAGCTTTAGGTATTCTATGACGATCTATTTAAGTCTGTTCTAACCGAACTCACAAATTCCAAGATAACGGATACCATCGATGCAAGAACAATACAACCCACAAGATATTGAACAAAAAGTTCAAAAGCACTGGGATGACAACAAAACCTTTGTTGTAAGTGAAGACCCAAATAAAGAAAAATTCTACTGTCTGTCCATGTTCCCATACCCAAGTGGTCGACTGCACATGGGTCACGTGCGCAACTACACTATCGGTGATGTAGTATCTCGTTTCCAACGCCTACAAGGCAAAAACGTGATGCAACCAATCGGTTGGGACGCATTCGGTCTACCTGCAGAAAACGCAGCAGTAAAAAACAAAACTGCGCCAGCACCTTGGACTTACGAAAACATCGAATACATGAAGAACCAACTTAAGCTTCTAGGCTTTGGTTACGATTGGAACCGTGAATTCGCAACATGTACACCGGAGTACTACCGCTGGGAACAAGAGTTCTTCACTAAACTTTACGAGAAAGGTTTAGTTTACAAAAAGACTTCTTCTGTTAACTGGTGTCCTAACGACCAAACTGTTCTTGCAAACGAGCAGGTTGAAGACGGTTGTTGCTGGCGTTGTGATACGCCTGTAGAGCAAAAAGAAATCCCTCAATGGTTCATCAAAATCACTGAGTACGCTCAAGAGCTACTAGACGACTTAGACAAGCTTGAAGGTTGGCCTGAAATGGTGAAAACCATGCAGCGCAACTGGATTGGTCGTTCTGAAGGTGTTGAACTGAAGTTTGAAGTTAAGGGTCAACAAGACCTAGAAGTTTACACAACACGTCCAGATACGCTAATGGGTGTGACTTACGTGGGTATCGCAGCCGGCCACCCTCTTGCAGCTCTTGCAGCAGAGAACAATCCAGAGCTTGCAGCGTTTATCGACGAATGTAAGAACAACAAGGTTGCAGAAGCTGAGCTAGCGACAATGGAGAAGAAAGGTATGGCTACTGGCCTTACTGCTATTCATCCATTGAACGGCCGTGAAGTTCCTGTTTACGTAGCAAACTTCGTACTGATGGACTACGGTACAGGCGCGGTAATGGCAGTACCTGCACACGACCAACGTGACTACGAGTTCGCAACGAAGTACGGTCTAGACATCGTGCCTGTTATCAAGCCTGCTGATGGCAGCGAGCTAGACATCTCTGAAGCAGCATACACAGAGAAAGGCGTACTGTTCGATTCTGGTGAATTCGACGGCCTAGAATTCCAAGCGGCGTTCGATGCAATTGCAGCGAAGCTAGAAGCAGAAGGCAAAGGCACTAAGACTGTAAACTTCCGTCTACGCGACTGGGGTGTATCTCGTCAACGTTACTGGGGCGCACCAATCCCAATGGTAACGACTGAAGACGGTGAAGTTCACCCAGTACCTGCTGACCAACTACCAGTGATTCTTCCAGAAGACGTGGTAATGGACGGCGTAACCAGCCCAATCAAAGCAGACAAAGAGTGGGCGAAGACAACCTTTAACGGCGAACCTGCTCTACGTGAGACAGATACGTTCGATACGTTCATGGAATCTTCTTGGTACTACGCGCGTTACTGTTCACCACAAGCGGACGACATCCTAGACCCAGAAAAAGCAAACTACTGGCTACCAGTAGATCAGTACATTGGTGGTATCGAGCACGCTTGTATGCACCTACTGTACTCACGCTTCTTCCACAAACTACTGCGCGATGCGGGTTACGTAACTTCTGACGAACCGTTCAAGCAACTACTGTGTCAAGGCATGGTACTGGCTGATGCGTTCTACTTCGAGAACGAGAAAGGCGGCAAAGAGTGGGTAGCTCCAACAGACGTAGCCGTTGAACGTGATGGTAAAGGCCGCATTACTTCTGCTAAAGACACTGAAGGTCGTGATGTAACGCACTCAGGCATGATCAAGATGTCTAAGTCTAAGAACAACGGTATCGACCCTCAAGAAATGGTAGACAAGTACGGCGCTGACACAGTACGTCTATTCATGATGTTCGCGTCTCCAGCGGACATGACACTTGAATGGCAAGAGTCTGGCGTAGAAGGTGCGAACCGCTTCCTAAAACGTGTTTGGAAACTAGTTAAAGAGCACACAGCGAAAGGCACAGCAGAAGCAGTAGATACCTCAGCGCTTTCTGGTGATCAAAAAGCACTTCGCCGCGACGTTCACAAGACTATCGCGAAAGTGACGGACGATATCGCTCGTCGTCAAACATTCAACACCGCGATCGCTGCGATCATGGAGCTGATGAACAAACTAGCGAAAGCGCCTCAAGAATCTGCGCAAGATCGTGCAATCCTTGACGAAGCACTGAAAGCTATTGTTGTCATGCTTTACCCTATCACTCCGCATATCTCATACGAGCTATGGGCAGCACTAGGTGAAACAGACATTGATAACGCGGCATGGCCGACGTTTGACGAAAAAGCGCTAGTTGAAGACGAAAAAACTATCGTTGTTCAAGTTAACGGTAAGCTACGTGCGAAGCTAACAGTCCCAGCGGATATCTCTAAAGACGATATCGAACAGCTTGGTCTAAACGACGAAAACGTGGTTAAGTTCACTGATGGCCTGACTATTCGTAAAGTCATTTACGTTCCAGGTAAACTGCTGAACATCGTTGCAAACTAATCACAGCTTGCAATTTGTCTCTGTTTAGCGAACTTATTTGTTAACCAAGAGTCATTAAACAGGGTAGTTTTCTACCCTGTTTATTTACCTCAAACCATTCACATGAGTGGTTTAAGGTAAATAACCCCTTCAATTTAGGATGAATACAATCAATGCGCTTTTTCTCTTTGATTAAACTACCAGTGGTATTGGTATTAGCGGGGCTTCTTTCTGCCTGTGGTTTTCACCTTCGCGGCGAGTATTCCGTACCGGAAGAGCTGCACACTATGTCTTTCTCCAGCTACGATGAATACAGTGAATTAACTCGCTATGTTCGCTCTCAACTCGAACTGAACAAAGTTGAACTTGTTCAACCATCATCGACGGTACCCAACCTTCATTTGACGGAAGCGACAATCGATGAGCGTACACTATCGCTTTATCAAAATAGCCGTGCAGCAGAAAAAGAGCTGACATACGTAGTAAAATACCGTGTGACAATTCCTGGCTATGGTTCTAAAAACTTTACGACAACAGTAAACCGCAACTACCTAGACAACCCGTTGACCGCACTTGCAAAATCTGTTGAGCGTGACGTAATTGAAGACGAGATGCGCTTGCAAGCTGCAAAACAGATGATGCGCCAGTTGGGCCGTATTCGTGCCGAATATGAAGCAGGACAAATCTCTGAGCCAGCGAACAAAAACTCTTAGTCACTATGCGAATTTATGCCGATAAGCTAACGGATCATTTAACTAAACAAGTTAAACAGGTTTACTTAATCTTTGGTAATGAGCCGTTACTGATTCAAGAAAGCCGCCAAGCCATCCAAAAGGCAGCGTTTCAGCAAGGTTTTGAGGAAAAACACCGTTTTGCGGTGGATGCTAGCATCGACTGGAACCAAGTTTACGACTGTTTCCAAGCGATGAGCCTGTTTTCAAACCGTCAATTGATTGAGCTTGAAATTCCTGAAAGTGGCGTGACAACCGCCGTCAGCAAAGAGCTGCAAACACTGTGTGATATGCTTCATGATGACATCATGCTCGTCATTGTTGGTAGCAAACTGACCAAAGCCCAAGAAAATGCGAAATGGTTCAAAGCATTAAGCTCAAAAGGCGATTGGGTAAGCTGCTTGTCGCCAGACCTTCAACGCCTACCTATGTTCATTCAGACACGTTGCCGCACGTTGGGACTAAAACCCGATCAGCAATCACTGCAAATGTTGGCTCAATGGCATGAAGGTAACCTATTTGCATTGACACAAAGCTTAGAGAAATTGGCCCTACTCTATCCGGATGGTGAGCTGACCATCATACGTTTAGAGGAAGCCCTAAGTCGCCATAATCACTTCACTACCTTTAACTGGATCGACGCCTTACTGGCAGGTAAAGCAAACCGTGCACAACGTATTCTTCGCCAACTTGAGGCGGAAGGGGTTGAGACCGTGATCTTGATTCGAAGTGTACAAAAAGAGTTGAGCCAACTTTTAAATATGCATCAAGACTTAACTCAAATGGGAATGAACCAGGTATTTGAGAAATATCGAGTTTGGCAAAACAAGCGTCCACTCTATAACGCAGCACTGGCCCGCTTATCAGCGAGTCGTATTTGTGCATTGCTCTCCTTGTTGGCTCAAGCCGAGATAAAAGCCAAAACTCAGTATGACGAGTCTGTATGGCCAACTATTCATCAGGTGAGCTTAGAAACCTGCTCTCCTGATATTAAGCTGGCAATTTAAAAATCAAAGCGTGATATAGTGCGCGACCTGTTTTGCAAGCAAGAATGTAAAACACTGTAGAGATAAGAGACAAACCGAGGAAAACCGAGTGCTTCGCGAAGAACTGAAAGACTTTTTAGCTGATAAAGCCGACGACATGAAAGCGGAAGACATTATCGTCCTAAATGTGGAAGATAAATCAAGCGTGACAGATTACATGATCATCTGTACTGGTACATCCAAACGCCACGTTTCATCCATCGCTGACCATGTTGCAACAGAGGTGAAAAAAGCCGGTCTTGAGCCACTAGGAATGGAAGGTGAAAACGAAGGTGAATGGGTAGTTCTAGATATGGGCGACGCCATGCTTCACGTGATGCAAGAAGAGCACCGCGAACTCTACCAGCTAGAAAAACTCTGGGGTTAATCTTTTGAAAATTCAACTAATTGCTGTTGGCACAAAAATGCCAAAATGGGTTGAGGAAGGCTTTCAAGAATATCGTCGCCGTTTCCCACATGATATGCCGTTGGAGTTGATTGAAATCTCTGCTGGCAAGCGTGGTAAGAATGCCGATATCGCTCGCATCCTGCAAAAAGAAGGAGAAGCGATGCTCGCGGCGGTACCAAAAGGCAACCGTATCGTCACGTTAGATATCCCAGGTAAAAAATGGGACACTCCTCAACTCGCTGAGCAGTTAGAAGCTTGGAAATTAGATGGCCGTGATGTATCAATATTAATCGGCGGTCCTGAAGGACTCGCTCCTGCATGCAAAGCTGCAGCAGACCAAAGCTGGTCATTGTCTGCCTTAACGCTACCCCACCCTCTAGTGCGTATCGTAATGGCAGAAAGCTTGTACCGAGCGTGGAGCATCACCGCTAACCACCCTTATCATCGCGAATAATCGTTGTTTAACTTTAGAGCCAAGCGTTAATGATTCGTAAACGACGCAGTCAAATCCGAGATTATCAAGCCGAAGCGCGTCTGTTTGCCAGCCGCGCTATTGTTGCTTTTATCGGCATTGTTGTCTTGATGGGAGCTCTGGTTGCCAACATGTACAACATTCAGGTGAACCAGTTTCAAGACTATCAAACCCGCTCGAACGATAACCGCATCAAAGTAGTGCCTATCGCGCCTAACCGAGGTCTAATTTATGACCGAAATGGCGTTTTACTGGCAGAGAACCGTCCCGTCTTTAACTTAGAACTGACCCCAGAAAAAATTAAAGACATTGATGCAACCATCCAAGAATTACAAACTATTCTGGAAATTACACCAGACCAGATTGAACGTTTCCACCACGAGCGTAAACGGACTCGTCGATTTAAATCGGTCCCACTGCTGACCCAACTGAACGAAAAACAAGTAGCGGTATTCTCCGTCAATCAGTACCGCTTTCCGGGTGTGGAAATAAGTGCGACCTTAAAGCGCTACTACCCTTTCAGCGAAGTCTTAACCCACGTGATTGGTTACGTTTCTCGAATCAATGATCGCGACATGCAGCGCCTGATCCGAGAAGAAAAAGACGCAAACTATCAAGCCACTCGCGACATTGGTAAGCTGGGTATTGAAAAATACTACGAAGACCTCTTACACGGTACAGCCGGATATCAAGAAGTCGAGGTAAACAGCCGCGGCCGAGTAATCCGTACCTTAAAGTACGTTCCACCTGTACCCGGAAAAGACATCGTTTTAAACCTTGATATCAACTTGCAGTTGTACGTACACCAATTATTGGACGGCCGCCGAGGCAGTGCTGTAGTAATCGATCCTAGAGACAATGGTGTACTGGCTATGGTTTCGAGCCCTAGCTACGATCCTAACTCGTTCGTGCACGGAATCTCAGGTAAAGACTATCGCGCCCTTTTGAACGATAAAAACCGTCCCTTGGTCAACCGAACCACACTTGGCATTTATCCACCCGCGTCTACCATCAAACCATTTATGGCGGTAGCCGCGCTACAAGAAGGTGTCGTCACACCGAACACTACGCGAAATGATCCAGGTTATTGGCGCATACCAAACTCCAACACTCGCCCATTCCGTGACTGGTTACGTTGGGGACACGGACGCGTCGATATCATTAAGTCGATCGAAGAGTCTGTTGATACCTTCTACTATCAAATCGCTTATGACATGGGTATTGACCGTATTTCGAATTGGATGATGATGTTCGGCTTTGGTGATTACACTGGCATCGATATCTACGAAGAAAGTAAGGCGAATATGCCGACTCGTGACTGGAAAATGTCTCGCCATAAAACCCCATGGTATAAAGGTGATACGATCCCTGTGGGTATCGGCCAAGGATATTGGACAGCAACACCAATGCAAATCGCCAAAGCAACCGCCGTATTAGTAAACGAGGGAGAAGTGATCGCACCTCACTTGCTCAAAGCGACGATAGAAAATGGTAACGACTTCGAAGAGCAAAAAACGACAGAATACGTGACTTACCCACCAATCAAGAATGTGCCTAAAAAGTACTGGGATATGGCGAAAGAAGGCATGCGTCGGGTAAACCATGGCACGCGCGGAACAGCTCGTCGCTCATTCTACAAAATGAATTATGAAACAGCGGGTAAATCAGGTACTGCACAGGTCTTCGGTCTGGGTGAAAACGAAGAGTACAACGCCGATGAGATCGCCGAGCACTTACGTGACCATGCGTTATTTACTGGCTTTGCACCATTTGATGATCCTAAAGTGGTCGTCACTGTAGTACTAGAAAATGCCGGTGGTGGTTCTAGTAACGGTGCCCCAGTAGTAAGGAAAATTTTTGACCGAGTCGTTCTTGGTCCAGAAGAAATTGAGCCTGAAAACAATGCGAAGAAAGAGGTAAAACAGTAATGAAGATGGATCCCTCTACAGGTAAAAATCGCGCCCTGTTTGAACGCTTCCATATCGACTTACCACTCCTACTTGGCATACTGGCCCTGATGGGGTTTGGCCTGGTGATCATGTACAGCGCCAGTGGCCAAAGTTTACTGATGATGGATCGCCAAGCCATGCGAATGGTGCTTTCACTCGTTGTGATGCTCGTCCTTGCACAGCTTTCTCCACGAACTTACGAAAGCTTGGCACCTTTGATGTTCGTTGGTGGCGTTATACTGCTTTTCGGCGTGCTGTTTTTCGGTGAAGCATCGAAAGGCGCGCAGCGTTGGCTTAACCTCGGTTTTGTGCGCTTTCAACCGTCAGAGCTATTGAAGCTCGCAGTGCCATTAATGGTGGCTCGCTATGTCGGTAGACAGCCCCTTCCACCAACGCTAAAAACACTCATTGTTGCACTGATTATGGTCTGCTTACCAACCATTCTCATTGCAAAGCAGCCTGACTTAGGTACCTCGATCCTGATCGCCGCTTCCGGTATTTTTGTTATCTTCCTCGCCGGCATTAGCTGGAAAATCATCGCTGGTGCTGCGATTGCATTAGGTGGTTTCATTCCAATTCTGTGGTTTTTCTTGATGCGAGAGTATCAAAAAGTGCGAGTTCGTACTCTATTTAACCCGGAGTCTGATCCGCTAGGAGCGGGCTACCACATTATTCAGAGTAAAATTGCGATTGGCTCCGGCGGTATTTCCGGCAAAGGTTGGTTGCAAGGTACGCAGTCACAACTAGAATTTCTTCCTGAACGACACACTGACTTTATCTTTGCAGTAATTGCTGAAGAATGGGGTATGATTGGCTTCCTTTGCCTTTTAGCCATCTATCTATTTATTATTGGACGAGGTTTATATCTCGCCAGCCAAGCGCAAACCGCATTTGGACGAATGATGGCAGGCAGTATTGTACTCAGCTTCTTCGTGTATATTTTTGTAAATATTGGCATGGTAAGTGGCATCCTACCTGTAGTAGGTGTACCGTTGCCACTCATCAGTTATGGCGGCACATCAATGGTAACCTTGATGGCTGGTTTTGGTATTCTGATGTCGATTCATACGCACCGAAAAGCATTCTCTAAGGCGACCTAGACATGCAAAAACGCGCTTTATATTCCTTGGTTTTCTCTGCTCTTATTTTGGCAGGCTGTTCATCAACTAGCCAAAAAGAACAAGAAGGCCGTTACGAACTCGAATCCGATGTTGCACCGGATACACCGCTTTCAGTCGAACACATCGAGGATGCGCATCCTAAATATGAACCGTACAGCCTAGGTGGGAACAAAGATTACCACTTGCGTGGCAAAGACTACAAAATAGTTCGCAATGCGAAAGGCTTTAAAGAAAAAGGCCGAGCATCTTGGTATGGGAAAAAATTCCAAGGTCATTTGACTTCTAATGGCGAAATCTATGACATGTACTCAATGACGGCAGCGCATAAAACGCTACCGTTACCAAGTTACGTAAAAGTTACCAATACTGACAACGGCAAAACCACCATAGTACGAGTTAATGACCGAGGTCCTTTTCACGATGGCCGTATCATTGATTTAAGCTATGCCGCCGCGCACAAGTTAGATGTCATAAAAACAGGCACCGCGAACGTGGAAATTGAAGTGATCAGTATCAATCAGCCCATGGACAAAAAGTCATTAGAAGCGCACCCTAGGTACGTTATTCAAGTGGCATCATCAAAAAATGAAGAACGCGCGCGAACTTTAGGTACCGAGCTTGGTCAAAAATTGGATACAGAAACTTTCCTAGAGAGTGCGAAAGAGTCTTATCGCTTGTTGTTAGGGCCATTTACTGACTATTCCCTGACGCAAGCCACATTAGATAAAGTAAAGTTGCTCGGCTATTCGTCTGCATTTATTAAAAAACACAACACTGCCAAATGACCTCGTGTCATGAATTTCTCTTTGATCCCCCTCTTACATAACTAGGGATTCTGATAAGATGTCTGCAGTTAACCCAAAAATTTGAATTACCATGAATAAAAATAAGTTTGTGAAATCTATTCTCGTTTCTTCGGTTGCCCTTTCTGCAACTTTCGCTCAATCTGCTCTTGCATCACCTATCGTTGTTCCAGATGCCCCTCAAATCGCGGCGAAGGGCTACGTGCTGATGGATTACCATTCAGGTAAAGTACTGGCAGAGAAAGAGATGAACACAAAATTGTCTCCAGCTAGTCTGACTAAGATGATGACCAGCTATGTAATCGGCCAAGAGCTAGCGCGTGGTAATATCTCAGAAGATGATGATGTCACCATCAGTAAAAATGCGTGGGCGAAAAACTTCCCTGATTCATCAAAGATGTTCATTGAAGTAGGCACAACAGTTAAAGTACGTGACCTGAACCGAGGTATCATCGTCCAGTCAGGTAACGATGCCTGTGTTGCGATGGCAGAACATATTGCAGGTTCAGAAGATGCATTTGTTGACCTAATGAACGCTTGGGCCAACACATTGGGTATGACTAACTCGCACTTTGCCAACGTTCATGGCTTAGATAACGCAGAATTGTACTCAACACCATACGACATGGCACTGCTAGGTAAAGCACTTATCCGTGACGTACCAAATGAGTACCGAGTGTATTCAGAGAAGAAATTTACTTACAACGGCATCACCCAATACAACCGTAACGGTCTACTTTGGGATAAGAGCATGAACGTTGACGGCATCAAAACGGGTCACACAAGTAATGCGGGTTACAGCCTAGTAAGTTCAGCAACTGAAGGTCAAATGCGCTTGGTTGCGGTCGTTATGGGTACTAAAGATGCCAATGCTCGTAAGTCAGAAAGCAAAAAGCTGCTAAGCTACGGCTTCCGTTTCTTCGAAACAGTGGCACCGCACAAAGCAGGTGAAACGTTCGTAGAAGAAAAAGTGTGGATGGGTAACAAAGACACCGTAGCACTGGGTCTTGACCAAGATACTTACGTAACACTACCGCGTGGTGAAGCGAAAAACTTAAAAGCAAGCTTCGTCCTTGAAAAAGAGCTAGAAGCCCCAATTAATAAAGGTGATGTAGTTGGTAAGCTATACTATCAGATCGATGGTGAAGATATTGCCGAGTACCCACTAATGGCACTAGAAACCGTAGAGCAAGGTAGTCTATTTAGCCGCATGTGGGATTACATCGTATTGTTATTCAAGAGCTTCTTCTAAAAAGAACGTTAGAGTAGCAAACTTATTCGCAAAGCCGCCTGAATGGGCGGCTTTTTAAGTTTGAGCTCCTCGTCTTGAGTTCCCCCTAATTTGACTGTACTATTTCGCACCGCAACGAATATCTACTGGAGTTATCGATATGCTAACCATCAACTCTGATGCAAAATTAAAAGACCTGCTTGAGTTCCCTTGTTCATTTACTTACAAGGTAATGGGTCATGCAAAGCCTGAACTTCCAGAGCTTGTTCTTGAAGTTATTCAGCGCCATGCTCCAGGTGACTACAGCCCGACCGTTAAACCAAGTGCTAAGGGCAACTACCACTCTGTGTCAATCAACATTACTGCAACCTCTATCGAGCAGGTTGAGACACTGTACAAAGAGTTAGGTGAAATTGACATCGTACGCATGGTTCTATAATTTTTTGATAGATTAAATTTTTTTTGAAAGCAGCTTTGGCTGCTTTCTTTTTATTTATCAAAGAGATAACGAGGCTTTACATCGCTTTCAGTTAAAAATCTGTTACGCAGCGGTAGAGCATCAGGGTTATCCGGTTTATAATCCAAAAACTTTATATATTAGCAACAGGAATTCCCATGCAACACCAACTTGTTGTAAAACGACTTGGCCGCCAAGACTATGAGCCTGTATGGAAGGCGATGCATGAGTTCACCGACCAACGCACAGAAGAAACCCGTGATGAAGTCTGGTTGGTAGAACATAACCCAGTATTTACGCAAGGACAGGCAGGTAAAGCTGAGCACTTGATTAACACTGGCGATATTCCTGTTGTACAAAGTGATCGCGGAGGTCAGGTTACGTATCATGGCCCTGGTCAGTTGGTCGCCTACTTCTTGATCAACCTACGCCGCAAAAAATTAGGTGTACGAGATCTCGTTACCACAATCGAGAACCTCGTGATCAACACGCTAAAAGCATACAATATTGACTCAGCCGCGCGACCTGACGCACCAGGTGTCTACGTTGCCGGTAAGAAAATATGCTCTCTCGGTTTACGCATTCGTAAAGGATGCTCGTTTCATGGTTTAGCCTTGAACGTAAATATGGATTTAACACCGTTTCTGCGTATTAACCCTTGTGGTTATGAAGGTATGGAAATGGTTCAGGTCAGCCAATTTGGCGGCCCAGACAATGTAGAAGCCGTAGAAAAACAATTAATAGAAGAACTCGTTACTTTGCTCGATTATGAGCAAGTAGAATTCAGCACAGAAGCACCTTCTCAAGGTAATAAAGCATGAGCAAACCAATCCAGATGGAAAAAGGCGTTAAATATCGTGACGCCGATAAAATGGCATTGATTCCCGTAAAGAACATGCCTACAGAGCAGAAAGAAGTGCTACGTAAGCCTGATTGGATGAAGATCAAGCTACCAGCCGACAGCCAACGAATTCAAGACATCAAGGCGGCGATGCGCAAGAATAAACTTCACTCCGTATGTGAAGAAGCATCTTGCCCTAACCTAGCGGAATGTTTTAACCACGGTACAGCTACCTTCATGATCCTAGGTGCTATTTGTACTCGTCGTTGTCCTTTCTGTGACGTTGCTCATGGCCGCCCATTGCCACCGGAAGCAGAAGAGCCTCAAAAACTGGCGAAAACCATCGCCGATATGAAGCTGAAATACGTAGTAATCACTTCTGTAGACCGTGACGATCTGCGTGATGGTGGTGCACAGCACTTTGCCGACTGTAACCGCGAGATCCGTGCGTTGAACCCGCATATTAAGATTGAAACTCTGGTTCCTGACTTCCGTGGTCGTATGGACGTAGCGCTTGATCTAATGAAAGATAACCCGCCAGATGTCTTCAACCACAACCTAGAAACAGCGCCACGTCTTTACCGTAAAGCTCGCCCAGGTGCAAACTACAAGTGGTCGCTGGAGCTTCTTAAGAAGTTCAAAGAGCAGCATCCAAATGTACCGACCAAATCTGGTTTGATGATGGGTCTTGGTGAAACCAAAGAAGAAATCATCGAAGTACTGAAAGATCTACGCGCACACGGCGTAACGATGCTGACTCTAGGTCAGTACTTAGCGCCAAGCCGTCACCACTTGCCAGTAGAACGTTACGTTCCGCCATCAGAGTTTGACGAGCTAAAAGAAGTTGCACTAGAGCTTGGCTTCACGCACGCAGCGTGTGGTCCATTTGTTCGCTCTTCTTACCATGCCGATATGCAAGCTCAAGGTATCGAGATTAAATAAGCTCTCGCTTGTTTTGAAAAGCTTGTTTTGAAGAGAAAAGGTTGGCTCAGTGCCAACCTTTTTTGTATCTGTCAAATGATGATAAAAAGCCATTCTACCTCCGTCATTCTGAACAGCGAGGAACGAGCGTGATTGAGAATCAGTTTCCAACGTACTGATGATTTTTTGGGAAACGCTGAGTAAAAGAGTGTGCCTCAACAAGATTCCTGCTCTCGCCTAGGCTCGTCGGAATGACGCGGTTTGGATATATTGAAAGGGACAGTGTTGGTAGCCATCTCCTTATCACACACTCTTCGCTATATCTCATTCCAAACGCCAGACAAACAAAAAGGCCCTCAATTGAGGACCTTTAGTATATCAATGTTCAAAATAGATGAGTCGAGTTCTAGGAGAACACACGGAGTTTGCGCGAGCAAGTGAGTATGTTCGACACCGAAATTGACTCATTCTATGAAGAATAGTTAGGCGTAAACCGGTAGACGCTTACAAATTTCGAGCACTTTCTGTTTAGTCGCTTCGATAACTTCTTCGTTGCCGATGTTATCTAGAACGTCACACATCCAGTTTGCTAGCTCTTTTGCATCTTCTTCAGTGAAGCCACGGCGAGTGATCGCTGGCGTACCTACACGGATACCAGACGTTACGAATGGGCTGCGTGGGTCATTTGGTACTGAGTTCTTGTTTACAGTGATGTTTGCTGCACCTAGTGCCGCGTCTGCGTCTTTACCAGTGATATCTTTGTCGATTAGGTCAACAAGGAACAAGTGGTTTTCTGTACCGTTAGATACGATTTTGTAGCCACGCTCTTGGAACTGACCAACCATTGCTTTTGCGTTTTTCACTACGCGAGCTTGATAAGCTTTGAACTCTGGCTCCATCGCTTCTTTGAACGCTACTGCTTTACCAGCGATAACGTGCATTAGAGGGCCACCTTGACCACCAGGGAACACTGCTGAGTTCAATTTCTTGTACATATCTTCGCCAGCATTTGACAAGATAAGACCACCGCGAGGACCTGCTAGTGTTTTGTGCGTCGTTGTTGTTACCACGTGAGCATGCGGTACTGGTGTTGGGTATTCACCGGCGGCGATAAGACCAGCTACGTGCGCCATATCAACAAATAAGTAAGCACCTGCTTTGTCAGCGATTTCACGCATGCGTTTCCAATCAACGATTTGCGAGTAAGCAGAGAAACCACCGATGATCATCTTAGGTTTGTGTTCAAGTGCTAGCTGTTCCATCTCGTCGTAGTTGATTTGACCAGCTTCATCGATACCGTAAGGGATAACGTTGTAGTGCTTACCCGAGAAGTTTACTGGTGAACCGTGAGTTAGGTGACCACCGTGCGCTAGGCTCATGCCTAAAACTGTATCGCCAGGGTTAAGAAGCGCCATGTAAACTGCGCTGTTTGCTTGAGAACCTGAGTGAGGCTGTACGTTAGCGTACTCACAACCAAATAGTTGGCATGCACGCTCAATTGCTAGTGCTTCAGCTTTATCTACGTACTCACAACCGCCGTAGTAACGCTTACCTGGGTAGCCTTCAGCGTATTTGTTCGTTAGCTGAGAACCTTGCGCTTCCATTACACGTGGGCTTGTGTAGTTTTCAGAAGCGATAAGTTCAATGTGTTCTTCCTGGCGAAGAGTTTCTTCCTGGATAGCTGCGAACAGTTCCGCATCGTAATCTGCGATGTTCATATCACGCTTAAGCATCTGTATCTCCTGACTCAGATTAGTACTGAAAGTTGCAAAAAAACTGTTGAATGACCCGACGCAAACGTTTTCGTCACCCTAATGGCGCGCATTCTACATAATTTGATTTAGGTCATAAAGAGAAATTTACAATTTTTCTCATGCAGTTTTTTCATGATGACAAGCAATGTTTATCATGCCAGCATTGCAATCGCATAACGACAATCTATTGCCTGTCAAATTTGTGCTTTACACCCTGTAAAACAGCAATTACATAGGTTTACCGTAAATTTTACCCTCTAGCTACCGAAAAGATCATCTTTTTACTACTATGCACGCCTTATTTATCACTAATGACTGCAACATTGATGGAAAAACACTCATTAAAAGAAGACTGGATAGCGATTCTCACGGGTACCTTTTTAGTAGCTCAAGGCGTTTTCTTTCTCCAATCCGCGAACCTTCTAACGGGAGGCACGACTGGATTGGCTCTGCTTATTAGCCAATTTACACCTTTTACCTTTGGTGTGCTGTACTTTTTAACAAACAGTCCTTTTTACTTACTAGCATGGAAACGCTTCGGCCGTCATTTCGCCATTAATAGTGCCATTTCTGGTGCGTTGGTTTCTATCTTTGCCGATCATCTTTATTTGCTAATCTCGCTCGAATCGGTAAATGAAGTTTATTGCGCCGTCGCAGGCGGACTTTTAATGGGGCTCGGTATGCTGATCCTATTCCGACATCGCTCCAGCTTGGGTGGCTTTAACGTGCTGTGTTTGTTTATCCAAGACAAATTTGGCATTTCAGTTGGCAAAAGCCAAATGGCAATCGATGCATGTATCCTGTTTGCTTCATTCTTCTTTGTCACACCAGAAGTGATTGGCCTTTCAATTTTGGGGGCGTTTGCACTCAATGTCGTGTTAGCGATGAACCACAAACCGCACCGCTATTCCGTGACCTACGGTTCATAAATTTTTGATAATGATTGAAGCGCGATTTATAAGATTTCGCGCTCCAATCGCTATATAATACTTCGCGATTTCCAAATAGATCGGTACGGTATGCGCGACTTTCTGCAACAAGCTAAACAGACTCACAGTTGTATTGCGATTGGAGAGCTGATCTATAACCCGAAGACACAGAACCTTCATCAAGATGCTATCGCGATTGATCTTGAACCTCGCACCATTGAATTATTAGAACTGCTGTTAACAAGCGTTGGCCACCCACTCTCTGCTGACACCATTATTGAAACCATTTGGCAGAGCAAGTTCATCTCTAAGAATGTGCTCACGAACCGCATTAGCACCTTACGTGCACTGCTACAGCAGTACTTACCCGAATACGATGCCGCTAAGCTTTTAGTCACTTACCCCCGCAAAGGCTACTTTCTTAACCCTGCCAATATTCGTTTAGTGCCACCAGCGAAAAACCATCGGCGCGTTATCTCAACCCAGGTGGCGAGTAATAAGAGCTTCAAGCTGATTTTTGCTTACAGCTTATGTGCCATACTTGCGGTATGTAGCATGACACTCGCAAGCTTGTTATGGCAACGCCAAGAAATCTCAACACAGCAAACACGTCATCAACTACTGATTCCCAAAGTCGAGCTACTACTCAACCGTGTCGATTCAATCGGCTCTCAGGCGCGAAAATACCGCATACTGGTCAAAGCCATCTTGCTGCAACAACAGGTTGAATATCCATACACCGACATCGCCAACCAAGATGCTCCTAGTTACTTTCTTGATCCTATCGGTCATACGCCATATTTCCCTGGCGCACGAAACATGCAGACCAGCGACTACGAGCTCAATATCGAGTTAAAAGACGGCACAAAACAGGGCATCTTGAAAGCGCAGATGAACCTTATTTATCCTGCGACGGGCAAGTTGGCGTTTCGCAATGAGTACACACTGCGTTTATCTGACTTACAATCGGATATTTTCCAAATGCATTCGGATGTCGCGCAATACTTCAATCTGCCTGCACCTTCGGCAAGTACGTGGCAGCTTTCGGATATTCACAAAAAAATGTTATTCGAGAATGCCTTTTCTAGCCAACCTCTCCGACAATCTGATGAGTTTGCGGCTATCACAACGGCAAGACATCTAGCCTTATACGAGCACGAACATCAAAAGCTGGAAGCGTATTTAACTCAAGTACAATCGTCGTTTGATGTTTTGCCAGATGAGCTGAGCCTCTGGTTAGGTCTATTGCATTTCAAATTAGGTAACTTAGACAGGGCAAAAGCTCTGTTAACGACACCAGATGGCGACTCACGTATCCAAAACGCACTGATTTATACCTTTGTGTCTCACATTGCTCACAAGCAGAACAAACTTGAACAGTTCCGTCTCAACTACATGGAATCACTGGTGGCGCTGCTGCGCGTTTTACCTTCCGAAACCTTGTTTGAGCGTCTTTCTCAATCTGAATCAAAAGAGACTTGCCTCCAACCGTGGAAAACGTTGCATGTTAGTGTGACCGATCAAGAAATCATAAGCCGATGGAAAGCGCTCATTAACGAGTATTGCACTAATGTGGCCAACGAAATAACCACCAATAAAACAAAGACCTAAATATAAAATTAAGCTTTCGTTAACCCCTGTTAGCTTTTGTTTTTTGCCCTTTTTCTCTCGCTGAACTTAGCATGCTCGCATTCAAGCAACGGCCCAACATGAAGCGGCCTTATCAATCAGGAATGTAAACCATGCTAAACAAAATGACGCTTATCGCGGCAGCAACTCTGGCTCTTTACGGCTGTGGCGGAGGTTCGTCTTCTGGCAGTGCGAATCCAAACAAAGTGCCTCAAGAAAGTTTCGACGTCTCGATTCACAACTCAATCTTCGCTCCCACGCCAAGCACACAGCTAAACTACGCATTTAGCTTGGATGGCCAACCAGAAGGCGACATGAAACTGAGCTTCCAAGCGATGGGTCGCGAGCAAATATTGGCAGCATTGGCACAAATCCCAAACAGCGAGGCAATGGTCCAGTTGGTTAATGACTTGGTGAACTACGGCGCCGAACAGTTCTACTATTCAGACGAGCAGTACAACGACGACGAAGAGAGCAATACGCTTTACTTTGCAGGATCAGATGGTGCACTCCATGAAATCACTGACGCTTATTTCATTGGTCATCAGTTTATTGCCATGCTTATGCACAGCGGTCCGATTTTCCGCCTAAACGGTGACGACGTAAAAGAGAAAAGCCCGAATATTGACATCGGTGAAGAAACTATGTCTCTGCAAACCATTCTTACAGGCTACGCAGTTCACAACCTTCTAGACCGTTTTGAAGAGCATGAGTGGGTACAAAACCTTCCTATGACAGCATCTTGCCAAGTGGTTTGGCAACAGCAAATCCGAGAAACTGGCGTGCGTAAATCGTTCTCGATCTCAGGCAAGAAAATTGAAGCGGCATACCTGATGGAAGAGAACATCTACAACCTAAACTGTGATGACATGGACTCAATGGAGTTCGCCACTTCGGCAGAACGTTGGTTTAATCCGAGCTTAGGTCTGATAGAACAAATTGAACTGCAGAAAGTACAACAAGTACAAATCAACGAAGAGAAAGTGCAGCTAACAGCGATTGAAACAAAATAAGCTAGAGATATCTCAATAAAAGAAGGCTTTGGGGAGCACACCAAAGCCTTCATCTCGAATATCAATCTTAGGGGTGATGACACCCGAGTTTATTCTTCTATCAACAAAATACGAGTTTCGTAAGGTCGTAACACTTGATGGTTTGACGCGACTGCGCTCGCTGAGTTTTGATAGTTAGATAGCAAGTTTTTCGCTTTACTCATATCAAAACGTTCTGGCAGAACGCATTCCACCTCTTCAGCGTAGTAGTTATTGATACACAGCAGCGTTTGCTTATCGTTCTGACGAGCGTAAGCGAAAATACGTTTGTGCTCTGGCAGTAAATCTTCATAACGGCCATCGGTGATGACTGGAACCTGTTTACGCAGTTCAATCAGACGCTTGTAAAAGTAGAACACCGAGTTCAAATCGGCAACCGCAGCTTCAGCATTGATTTCAGAGTAATTCTGCGCCACTTCAAGCCACGGCGTTCCCTCAGTAAAGCCCGCGTGTTTTGCACTGTTCCATTGCATTGGTGTACGTGAATTATCACGCGACTTCTGTGCCAAGATCGCCATCATATCGTCATGAGATACACCATCACGGTTGACCATAATGTCGTACATGTTAGTACTTTCAACATCACGATATTGGCTGATTTCGGTATAATCCGGGTTGGTCATGCCGATCTCTTCCCCCTGGTAAACATAAGGTGTGCCTTGCATCATGTGCACTGATGCCGCAAGCATCTTGGCAGATTCAACACGGTATTGCTCGTCGTTACCTAATCGGCTCACAACGCGTGGCTGGTCGTGGTTACACCAGAACAGCGCCCCCCACCCTTTGCCATTTAAGCCCGTTTGCCAATGATTGAAGATCTGTTTTAACTGAATGAAATCAAACGGCGCTTTGGTCCATTTTTCACCATTTGGATAATCGACTTTCAGATGATGGAAGTTGAACACCATGGATAGCTCTTTGCCGTCTAGCGAAGAATATTGCTGGCAGTGCTCTAGCGTAGTGGAAGACATTTCACCCACCGTCACGCTGCCGTATTTTTGAAACACAGATTCGCTAATCTCTTGAAGGTATTCGTGCACACGTGGACCATCCGTGTAGAAACGACGACCATCACCAATATCGTCACTTGGAAAATCTTGCTGCTTGGAAATCAGGTTGATAACGTCGAGACGGAAACCATCCACTCCTTTTTCTGCCCAGAAGCTGATGACTTCTTTCACTTCTTCACGCACTACTGGGTTTTCCCAGTTTAAGTCCGCTTGCTCTTTAGCAAAAAGGTGCAAATAGTACTGGCCTGTTTTTTCATCCAGCGCCCAAGCGTTGCCACCAAACTTTGATTGCCAGTTGTTTGGTTCAGCACCATCTACCGGATCTTTCCAGATGTAGTAATCACGGTATGGGCTGTTTTTATCACCCAGTGCGGATTGGAACCACTTGTGTTCTGTCGACGTGTGGTTCACTACAATGTCCATGATGATACGAATACCCAACTGATGCGCTTCTGCTAGCAAAGTATCAAAGTCTTGCATCGTGCCGAACTCAGGGTTGATCGAGTAGTAATCGGAGATGTCATAACCGTTGTCGATCATTGGCGATTGGTAAACCGGCGTCAGCCAAATCGCATCCACACCAAGATGCTTAAGATAATCCAGCTTAGAAATGATCCCTTTGATGTCGCCCGTGCCTTTACTGCCACTGTCACAAAAGCTTTTTGGGTAAATTTGATAGATGGTTGCGGTTTTCCACCAGCTCTCATCATGCTTGGTCATAGCCATTTCTAACACTCACTTACCAGTAATCGGAAACTTAAAATTTGAAAAGAAAAATAGGAGGAGGCAGCCAAGTCACTGCCTCAAATAGAATTACGCGTTTGCAGGCTCAAGCTCACCTTTGGCTTGTGCACGCTTATAAAGAATTAACGTTAATGCAGCAGGTACCAGCATTGCGACTAACATAGCCAAAGCAAAAATGCCCCAGAACTGCGGTTGGATAGACAAGATGCCCGGCAAACCGCCCACACCGATACCGTTCGCCATTACGCCCGCACTACCACAAATAGCAGCAGCACACGCACTACCGATCATCGCGCTCAACATTGGGAACTTGTATTTCAAGTTGATGCCGTACATCGCCGGTTCAGTCACGCCAAGGTAAGCAGAGATAGCCGCAGGCACTGAGATATCACGCTCGCCGTGTTTTTTACTGATGATAATGATGCCGACGACCGCAGACGCTTGAGCAATATTTGAAAGCGCAATCAGAGGCCAAATTGGCGTGCCGCCTAGCTCTTGCATTAATTGAAGGTCAACCGCGTTGGTGGTGTGGTGAATACCAGTAATGACCAATGGCGCGTATAGGAAGCCGAAGATGGTTGAGCCAATCATTGCGAAGTCACCTGTCATGGCTGCTTTTGCTGCGAAAGCAACACCATCACCCAACATACGACCGAATGGGCCAATGATAGAGTGCGCAAGAATCACAGACACAATGATAGAGACAAACGGCACAACCACTAGGTAAAGGTAAGACGGAATGATGCGTTTTAAGTTGGTTTCAATAAACGCCAGAGCCATACCAGCAAGCATTGCTGGAATCACTTGCGCCTGATAGCCCACTTTCTCGATGGCAAATAAGCCAAAGTCCCACACTTCGGGTACTTGCTTACCAATCAGGTAGGCGTTCATCAACTGTGGCGAAACCAATGTTACACCAAGCGTGATACCCAGAATCGGAGTACCGCCGAGCTTTTTCACTGTCGACCAACACACGCCAACCGGTAGGAAGAAGAAGATCGCCTCACCAATCAGCCATAAGAAAGAGTGTACCGTTGCCCAAAACTGGCTGATTTCCGTTAGCGTTTGACCATCAAACATCTTGATGTCGCCAATCACGTTACGGAAACCAAGGATCAGACCACCGGTAATGATCGCAGGTAGCAGTGGTACAAAGATTTCTGCAAGGTGGGAAATACCACGCTCAACGATATTCATGTTTTGACGAGCAGCGTTCTTCGCTTCGTCTTTGCTGGCTTCACTTTTACCCGTCAGTCCGATCAGTACCTTGTAAACTTCATCCACTTCAGTACCGATAACCACTTGGAACTGGCCTGCGTTGGTAAAGCAGCCCTTCACCATCGGTAATGCTTCTAACTGTTTCGTATCTGCTTTGTCCGTATCATTTAGAACAAAACGCAAGCGAGTTAAACAGTGACTTACACTGGCAATGTTGTCCGGCCCCCCGACCAGCTCAATAAGACGCTCCACGTCTTTACGCGCAATCTTACTCATAACTTTGTCCACCCTGTATTGGATACATTCGATTCATCATTTTGTTTTTATAAATGGGAACATTCCCATTTCTTAATTTTAATATTGCCATCCGAAGGCAAAAAACAAAATGGGAACAGTCCCATTAATTGAGAGTGATCACAGTATAATTTTAGAGCAGATCGTTTTAGTGTGGGTCAATAAACGATAGGCTGTTGAGTAAAGTGAACCACTTCCTCATCGCCATTTAATTGATTGATCAGCATGTTAGCGGACTTCTCACCTGCAAGGGTATAACCTGGGTCGACACTAAATACTTTAGGGAAAAGGAAAGAGAGCAATTCATTACCACCAACACCTGTCACAACCACGTCTTCACGTCCTAACTCTTGAAGACGCTTAATCACGCCCAACGCGATAGTGTCACTGGCGCACACGATGGCCTGAGTATCAGATTGAAGGACTTTGTCTACCAACTGATAAGCACTTTCATGGCTCAACTTACCCGTTTGGAAACAAGGTGCAATTTGCTTGCGTTGACACCAAGCTTTATAAGCATTTAGACGAGCTAAGCCAGTGGTTTTGTCTTCAGGGTCAACACCAATATAAGCAATGCGAGATAAAGATTGCTGCTCAAGGTGAGACAAAGCCATGTCTATCACACCTTGGTTATCGTAGTTGATCGAGGAAACCATTTGCGTGTCCATCGCGATCACGACGATACGATTACCCCACTCCGCCAATGCTCGCTCATCACATCCAGTAAAACCAAACACGATCACCCCATCGACGTTGCGACGTTTAAGCACATCCAAATGCTCATTGGTTTTATCGCGATCGAATTGGCTCTCCATGATCACCGCATCATAACCAGCGGAATACAAAGCATTGAGCATGGTACCAACGGCGCGATTTTCTGATGGTGAGTCTAAACGGGAGATGATAACCCCAATGACTTTTTGGCTGCCACCACGCATCGACTGCGCCGACTTTGATGGGACGTAGCCTGATTCACGAATGATTTGCTCTACCTTCTCACGCGTTTGCGGTTTTACCTTGGGATCGTTAGTAAGCACACGGCTTACTGTTGATTTGCCCACGCCTGCCAATTTTGCGATATCAAGAATGGTGAGTTTTTTGCTCATAAGTGTTCAGATTAAAAGAAGGAATCAAACAAAAGGGAAGCAGTGGCTTCCCTTATCTCAGTCAGTAATGAAGATTACTTGTTTAAGTACGCAGGCACATCTGCAATGCTATCTAATACTACCGTTGCAATGGCTTCGCCCTGTTCCGTTACTGGCTTACCAGTGCGAACCAAAATCTTAGTGCCAACGCCTGCCGCTTCTGCTGCCATCATGTCTTCAGCTTTATCGCCGATCATCACAGATTTCTCCATGTCGATCTTCAAGAAGTCACGCGCAGAAATGAACATACCTGGTTTTGGCTTACGGCACTCACAATCTTGCTTGTACTCGCCAATGCCATGTTCTGGATGATGTGGACAGTAATAGATACCATCGAACTCAACACCATTATCAGCAAAGTTCCAATCCATCCATTGAGTCAGAGACAAGAAACGGTCTTCACTGAATTTACCGCGTGCGATGCCCGATTGATTCGTCACTAACACTAGAAGGTAGCCTTTATCTTTTAGCGCTTTCGTCGCTTCAAATACACCATCAATGTACTCAAAATCATGTTCGTCATGAACGTAGCCGTGGTCAACGTTTATCACGCCATCACGATCGATAAAAACAGCAGGTTTTGCCAAAACGTATTTCTCTATTAACTCGGTTTAATCAGATTATTACATACCTTATAAACTTCAACACTATCTAATTCATTCTAGGCCTCGACAAAACAGTTGATTTGTTGGGCAAGAATCGGTAAATCTGAGGGTGCCCCGCCATCTACCTCCTGCTTGTTATCTATACATCTTCGCTTCAAAACAGAACATCCATACATTTAGACGTCTAGACGTAAAAATATCTATTGACTTCATTCTGCTTAACCCATAGCATCAACTGAAAATTGAGATAAAGCTCAACATTAAGTTCTGTCAAAGGCCGTTTTTGACAGCGAAGTTCCCCGTATCTTTGGGCAGGTTGAAACATGATAGAAATAAAAAACGTCAATAAAGTGTTCTACCAAGGCAGTAAGGAAATCCTTGCCCTGAAAGACATTAACCTACACATCGACAAAGGCACTATCTTTGGTGTTATCGGTTCATCAGGTGCTGGTAAAAGTACGCTGATCCGCTGTGTCAACATGTTAGAAGCGCCGACCTCTGGTTCCATCATCGTTGATGGTGTGGATCTAACCAAACTCAGCAAAAAACAACTAGTCGAAACACGCCGTAACATTGGCATGATCTTCCAGCACTTTAACCTGCTTTCGTCTCGTACTGTGTTTGATAATGTAGCACTGCCACTAGAACTGGCAGGTAAAGACAAATCGCAAATCACAACAAAAGTAACTGAGTTGCTAAAGCTTGTGGGCTTAGCCGACAAACACGAGAGCTACCCATCTAACTTAAGTGGCGGACAAAAACAGCGTGTGGCAATTGCTCGTGCATTGGCATCCGATCCTAGCGTGCTGCTTTGTGATGAGGCCACTAGTGCGCTAGACCCGGCAACAACTCAATCTATCCTTGAGTTATTGAAAGAGATCAACCGCAAACTCAACATCACGATTTTACTTATCACTCACGAAATGGAAGTCGTAAAAAGTATCTGTCACGAAGTAGCAATCATCGGTGGTGGTGAGCTGGTGGAAAAAGGCACCGTTGGCGATATTTTTGCGCACCCTAAGACAGAGCTGGCACACCAATTCATTCGCTCAACGCTGGATCTTTCCATTCCTGAAGATTACCAAGCACGTCTGCAAGCAGAGCGTGTTGATGGCAGCTACCCGTTGGTTCGCTTAGAGTTTACTGGCGCAACCGTCGATGCACCGTTAATGTCGCAAATTTCTCGTAAATACAATATTGATGTGAGTATTTTGAGTTCCGACCTTGATTACGCTGGTGGCGTGAAATTCGGCATGATGGTCGCAGAGCTATTTGGTAACGAAGAAGATGACAACGCAGCTCTTGAATACCTGCGTAAGCACAACGTAAAAGTAGAGGTACTTGGTTATGTCCTTTAATACGATTTCTGAATGGCTGAGTTTAAACAGCAAACTACTTTTAGGTGCAACGTGGGAAACGCTTTACATGGTTGCGGTTGCCGGATTAGTCGGCTTTGCTGTGGGTATTCCATTAGGCGTAATCCTCCATATTACTAAGAAAGGCGGCCTACTTGAAAACACCAAACTAAATAGCGGCTTAGGCGCTATCGTTAACATTGGTCGTTCTGTGCCATTCCTCGTACTGATGGTTGCGATTATTCCAGTGACAAAAATGCTGGTTGGAACCTTTATCGGTACAACCGCAGCAATCGTCCCACTGACTATTGGCGCCATTCCTTTTGTCGCTCGTCTTATTGAAGGTGCTTTATTAGAAGTACCGACAGGCTTGGTGGAAGCAGCGCAGTCAATGGGGGCGACTCCAACACAGATCATCACAAAAGTTCTACTACCTGAAGCAATGCCGACTATTGTTAACTCAGTAACGATTACCTTGGTCACTCTCGTTAGCTACTCAGCTATGGCGGGTACGGTAGGCGGCGGCGGCCTAGGTGACGTAGCCATCCGTTACGGTTTCCACCGCTACGATGTAACTATCATGGCCGTGACTGTCGTGATGTTGATTGTTCTAGTACAGATTATTCAGTCTATCGGCGACGCAGTGGTGCGCCGTGTAGACCACAGATAAGCATCAAAAATACAAATTATAAGGAGATAAAGATGAAATTTAGCCTTAAAGGTCTTTTGACTGTAGCAACGGCCGCCTCTGCTCTTGCTCTAGCGGGTTGCGGCGACAAAGAAGTAGACGTAAACAAAGTAAAAGTTGGCGTTATTGCTGGTGCTGAAGCACAAGTAGCCGAAGTTGCCGCTAAAGTAGCAAAAGAGAAATACAACCTAGATGTTGAGCTAGTAACATTTACCGATTACGTAACACCAAACGCCGCTCTGGATGATGGTTCAGTAGACGCGAATGCGTTCCAGCACAAACCATACCTAGACCAACAAGTGAAAGACCGCGGCTACAAACTGGCTATCGCGGGTAACTCATTCGTTTACCCTATTGCTGGTTACTCAAAGCAAGTAAAATCAATTGATGAAATTCAAGATGGCGCACGCATCGCAGTACCAAACGACCCAACGAACCTAGGTCGCTCACTACTGCTTCTTGAGCAACAAGGTTTGATTACGCTACGTGATGGCGTTGGTCTACTCGCTACAGTACGTGACATCGTAGGCAACCCTAAAAATATCGAAATCATTGAACTAGAAGCCCCACAGCTTCCACGTTCACTGGATGACGTAACGCTATCTATCATCAACACCACTTACGCAAGCTCTATCGACCTATCGCCAGAGCGTGACGGCGTGTTCGTTGAAGATAAAGACTCACCATACGTAAACCTAATTGTCGCTCGCGAAGAAAATGTTAATGCGCAAAACGTACAAAACTTCGTAAAAGCTTACCAAACGGAAGAAGTTTACGAAGCGGCAAAAGAGCTGTTCAAAGGCGGTGTTGTGAAAGGTTGGTAATCCCACTTTTCAAAACATGACTGAAAACAACGTTCTAAACATAAACGTTCTAAACACAAAAGGGCTGATGTGAAAACATCAGCCCTTTCTATTTGTCTATCTGCCCATTTAAGTAGCTTCAATTCGCTACTTAAGATGGTCCCAAGAGATATTCGACACGATTCGGCAGTCATCACACTTAAAATGAAATATGTCATGTAGTGGCTCATCGAGTAGCCACTCGCCATCGCATTTTGGACACTTGCGCGCTTTCTCGCTCTCCAGCGACTGACCACCGACACGATACTGGTAATAGTACGTAGGGATCTTCGTGATGTATTCGATACGGCCACGTAAGTCCCAACCTCGGCGAAACAGCACACTATCCACATCGCAAATTTCGTGCAGCGCCGCATGTTCCGCTCGGCAGCCCCCTGCCATTTGGATTTCATCACACGCTTGCCACTCAGTCTGCCACTTAATGACAGCTTTATGGTCTCCATTAAGTGTTGGCTCATTACGATACAAAGGAATTGGCAACAGGGTTTCACCACTTCGCAAAGGCGAACACGTATGAACATAAGTCGTGTACAACACTTGCCAGCTAGGTGTCTCTTCTTCGGCTGCTTGTTCTGAATTCAAATCACGCCCCAGCATACGCATTTTCGGTGCAAGCAAAGACGCATCCGACAAACGGTTCATGCACACTTTGACGAAATCTGAGTGATAACGTGGATGCAAGCTGTCTTGTTCTGGGCAAACAACACGAACGAAAAATTCACCTTCTCCCATCACTATCGGAAATTCACGACCTAATACTTGGCCGTTGTAACGCAGAGCATCCATCAAGCCATTAATGGCTTTGTCTACCGCGCTGACGGTGGTGTTATCAAAACACTCAAACTGCAACTCAACAACATACATACTTAGACGGCAGCCTCTAACTTATTCAAGAACTCAACCAATGAATCTGCCAATACATCACGTTTAGAGGTGCCCAAACGCTCTAGAATCACATTGCCAGTGAGGTTACAAATAGAAATCACATCCATTTCCTCACCTGTCGCTGCGATAAATACTGTTGGTTTAAGTTTCAAGCGGCGCTGCGTCACCAAATGACCAAGAATATTTTCTTGTAGACGCACGAAATCATCATCGCTCCAGACTTGCAGCAGCGTCAACGAATTACCTTGCCAAGTTGCCTCCATATCGGCGCAGTATTGAGAACCATAAAAGGCTTTAACATCATCTTGCAGTGACAACTCAATCGCATTTTCCACATTGGTGAAATCGGCCATTTCATCACGTGCGACCGCTTTCCAAAGCACCTTTCCATCACGCTTCTCTTCGACACAAGGAGAAACAAGCTCTGCAAGCTCTTCACTGCTTGGCAACTCATTGTGCTTAGCTTGCCAAGCTTGTTGGTAGCGCAGGCTGAACTCTTGTAGCGCCTGAGTAACGTTTTGGGTCATGAAGGTCTCCTCATTCCTTATTTATCAGATAGCCGTACTTGCCTGATGGCAATTGACCAGCGGATTCAGTAAAATTCTCGCCATTCTAATCGAAAACGACCACAAAGTATGAGCAAATATTCTGACGCTAAAGAGCTTGCTGGCCTAACACTAGGTAAAACGACCGAGTATGCGAACCAGTATGACCCAAGCTTGCTGCAACCAGTCCCTCGCAGCCTGAACCGAGATGACCTTCAGTTAGGCGATACTCTGCCTTTCATGGGGCACGACATTTGGACGCTGTATGAACTGTCTTGGTTAAATAGTAAAGGTTTACCACAAGTGGCCGTTGGCGAAGTATACATTCCAGCCACCAGCGCAAACTTGATTGAATCGAAGTCTTTCAAACTGTACTTAAACAGCTACAACCAAACCCGCTTTGCAAGCTGGGAAGAAGTGACTGAGCGTTTAACACAAGACCTGTCTGAATGCGCAGGTGAAAAGGTGCTGGTTGAGGTGAATCCAGTGACTCACTATACCAATCAACCTATCGTGACAATGGACGGTGAATGTATTGATGACCAAGACATTGACATCACCAGTTACGATTTCGATGCCGATTTGCTTGAAGGTGCAGCAGGTGAAGTACAAGTTGAAGAGGTGCTACATAGCCACCTATTGAAATCAAACTGTTTGATCACTAACCAACCCGACTGGGGCAGTGTAGAAATTCGCTACCAAGGCGCAAAAATAGAACGTGAGAAGCTGTTACGTTACTTAGTGTCTTTCCGCGAGCACAATGAGTTCCACGAGCAGTGTGTAGAGCGTATTTTTACGGATCTAATGAAATACTGCCAACCAAGCAAACTGACCGTATTTGCCCGCTATACGCGTCGTGGTGGCTTGGATATCAACCCTTACCGCTCAACGGAACAAGATAAGCCAGCTCACAATCACCGTATGGCTCGTCAGTAAGCGCATAGGCAACAGAAATAAGTTCGGCAATCTAAAGGGTTGCCGGACGTTTTTATTGTCCAAGCATGTTACTATATCAAATGGCTTCAACCCGCATTTAAACGGCTAATTGAGGCTTTTCGCCGTTATCGCCATATCTAAAAACAGTTCGAGGGAACGAAAGGATGTTTTGGGACAGTTCGCGTCTATTCAAATTGATTGGCTTTCTTTGCTTGCTGTTTGTACAGCCACTTCATGCAACCATTTTATCGTCCGCGTTACTCAACGAAGCACAACAATTGGCGGAAATAGAACCATCACAAGCAAAACAAGCGGCAACCAACTATTTGTCACAGCGTGAGCTAACAGAACGCAAAGAAAGTGACAGCCCTTCAGCCATGTCTCGCGACGAAACAGATCGTAGCGTTCGCACACCAAGCAGCACCATCGAAGCGCACAAGATTATCGCTCAGGCAGATTACGCCATGGGTAATGTTCGTTCGGCTATCGAGCACCTAAATAAAGCGGAACGCTTAGCGCAAGAATATCAATTGCCGTACATGGACTTAGATCTCCAGCTGATGCGCAACCAAATGATTTGGATGTACGACGAAAACTACTCAAAAGCGGAAGACACGCTTAACCAAATTGAACAACAGCTCGATGAAGCCGATGCCGTATTACAACGCACCGACAGCGTTCGCTACCGACTAGTGATGCAAAGAGCACTCCTCGCTTCACATAGTGGCGATATCATTAAAGCGGAAAACTTGTACTCTGAAGCAAAGACCATGCTTGACGATAGCCGCTCTGAGTTAGCCTTGATCGACTACTACACAGCCGTCGGCGAGTTTTACCTCAATAGCAAGAAATACAATTTGGCTTTGTCAGAACTGCTATACGGTTATTGGCAATCTATTGAAAGTAACAGTGGTGCAAGATTAGCAAAAGTGAATCGCCTTTTGGCTAGGCTCTTCCAGGAGCGACGAGTGTACGACAAAGCGATCGAATACTTATCTCAAGCCGCAGATTTTTATGACTCTTACCCTAGCTCTCCGATCCTAGCGGACGTCCTAGAGCAAATGGGCGACATCTACTTTTATCAGGGTAAGTTTAACCTTGCGTTAGTGCATTACTTCAACGTGCTTGACCATGAAAGTACCAGTAAGAACATCAATAGAATCATTAAAATTCGCTTAAGCTTGGCGGCTACCTACCTACAACTCTATAACTACGCGCTAGCAGAGCAGTACTTAGACCGCTCTAAAGAGCTTTTAGAATACACCAATATTCCTAAGCTTGAAGCAAAGGCTGCCCTGCTTCAGTCAGGTCTGGCTTATCATCAAAATGACAGTAAAGACGTCATTACTAATGCTAAGCTGGCGTTAGCGCTTGCTGAAAAGTCACCTGAAAATAACAACTTCATTAAGCAGCAGTCATACCGTTTACTTGGGTTGGGTTACGAGCAGGCAGGCGAATACAAACTTTCTCTGCAAGCTTATAAAAAATACACCAACCTCGTTCGTCTAGAACAAAAGCAGCTTAACCAAATCAGTGAGGATGCGTTCCGTCAGCAAAAAGAATTTGCCGAACAAACCATCCATTACATCGGTCAATCAGAACGCTTAGAGCAAGTGGAAAGAGAGCATCGTAAATTCCAGAAAATCTCATTTGCATTGTTTATTACTGTCTTGGTCATGTTTTTGTTCATTATGCGCCGTGGTGTCATTATGCAGCGCCAAGCAAGTGAAATCGAAAAACTGCGTAACGACCTCTTCACCCACTCTCGCTCTCGTTTACGTAACTTGCGTATGCTGAATGTTAAGCTTTCTCGCTCATTGAAAAAGTCGAGCGAAACTTTCGAGCAATGGCAAATGGGTGAATTGATCCACGAACCACTTAATGATCGCCTACGCTTTGTTATGATCGATTTGCCATTCTTACGAAGCATGTACGTCCATAACGGCTATAAGGCAGGTCTAGAACTAGAACGTGCATTTGGCGACTTCCTTGCGGAAAAAATAGAAAAACCGTCGCGTCTTTACCATTTCTCAGATGCGAACTTACTCTACATAGAACCGAACGCTGACCGTGATGCTTCTGCCGAAGTCATGTTCGAAAAATTCCAGACTTGGGTGGATGAGTTCGCACAGCAGCACAACGTCAATCGTATTATTCGTATGGGCATCAGCGATTATCCGTTCTTACCCCGAGCCTACACTGCAATTAACGATGAGGAATTACTCGATCTGTTGTTGCTTGCGACTCACATCGCACGAGAAGTCAGCTTGAAGGATAAGCAAAGCCACTGGGTGTTCTTAAAAGCCATCGATAATGCGCCTGCTGCTAGCTTTGCAACAGGTAACATAAGAACTGCCTGTCAACATGCCATTAGCCAAGGCCTGATCAAGATCCATTCGTCCTACAAGAATGAGGACGACATCAAGAAAATATTAAAAAATGGATAATTAAACGCCTGTTGAACGTAATAACTAATGACGCTATAAAGTTTTTTGTTATTATCAGATAATTGTCAGTAGTACATGGACTTAACCGTAGTCACTTCATGGGAATCTTGGAATCCGATATTCAGTCGCAGCTGCATCAGCTGAGTTGTCAACTTGACCAACTCAGACTGACTCATCGTGATACTTCACTCAAATTCAAACGTGAACAACAAGTTCTTAAACGCGTTGTGGCATCATTGTCTTCAGCTTGCCAGGGTTCGAATACTCAGGTATCCAACTACCTATTTGAAATCCAACAAGAGCTGCAACATCAAAAAGATATCAGCACTCTTATCCCGCGTTTAGCGGTATTAGAGAGGATGCTCAAACAGCAGTCGAAGACGATGGATAAACAGAACGGTTACCTTGACGAACAAATCAAGCACAGTGGTGAAACACTGCAACGTGTCACGGGCTTACCTGCGCAGTTAAAACGTGAACTACGGAACCTGATGAGTTTCTCTGAAGTTCACGCCAGCAATAAAGCTGATCAAGCCACTAAGCTACTGAGTATTTACGAACGCGCTCTGAAAATCATCACGTCTAATTCACGTCTACATCTTAGCGAATTTGAAAACAATCCCGACAGATCTCAGCTTGAGTGCTTAGCCAGCGACCTCCAACATACTATTACAGAGCTGGATTTCGAGGGAGAATCAGGCGATAGATTGCTGGATATTCGCGCTAAGTTGCTCCTTGGCGTGAGTGCCGAGTCTCTCATTGAGCTTACGCTCTCAACGCTGAAATTGGTTGTCGAAGCAACAAAGTTCGAGCGCGAGGCGTCTAGCCAATTCCTTGATCAGCTGAACACTTCTCTCGCAAGTAACCTAAAAACCGTTCATCAGAACGTCGACCAGCATCATACCTACTTTGAACACCGCCAAGAGCTCAACACAGAAATGAACAGCTTGGTTGAATTAAGCCAAAAGTCACTTAATCAAGCTCAAGATATCGCGGTTGTGAAAAAAGAAATCACGCCTCTTCTCGAAAAAATGGCGTCGCTGACAGAGCGACTGAAAATGACGGAAGAGCGAGAGCAAGCGCTGCAAGAGCGGTTAAGTTACAGTAAGAACCAACTCGAAGCGGTATTTGAAACTACGCAAGATTATCGTCGACGCTTAGATGACCAAGCTCAGCGTATGTTGCTCGACCCGCTGACTAAAGTTTATAACCGCACTGCATTTAACGATCGACTAGAGCTAGAGTATCGCCGTTGGATTCGCTCTCAGCAAAACCTTCGTGTTGTGCTGTTTGATGTAGACAATTTCAAAGCGGTGAATGATAGCTATGGTTATACGGCTGGCGATAAAGCGCTGAAGATTATCGCTCGTACTATTAACAAGCGCGTATCAGAAACGGAAACAGTGGCTCGCTTTGGTGGCGAGGAGTTCATTCTACTCGTCCCGGAACAATCTGAAGAATACACACTGGATCTGATTAAGCATATCCAGCGTGATATTAGCCAATTACCCTTTAAGTTCCGTGAGCAAAATATCATGATTACCTTAGCTGCTGTATCGACGTCTTTCAAAGAGTCCGATACGCCAGAGTATGTGCTCGATCGTCTTGGCAAGATGCTTGCGGACGCTAAAAAACGTGGAACAAACCAGCTTAACTGGAGCTAAGATTCGTACAAAAAGCGAGCAAACAAACCAAATTTGGTGCAATCTGCGCTTTATAACCACCCATTTTCAACGAGTTATCACATTTCTTCCCTTTTAGTCTGCTAAGCTGTAAAAACCCAAGTCACTTCAAGATGATGTATTTATAAAAGGCAAATGTATCATCTTGAGGTTGCTTGGGAGTTGATAACCATAAAACCAAATCGGCCAACTACCTTTCATCAAACCATACGTATAACACCAAAAAGGTAAGTTGGTACTTTCCCTCAAATTAATGCAACACAAGGAGGCGTTATGATTACCCATATAAGCCCCGCTGGTAGCATGGACTTGCTATCTCAACTAGAAGTAGAGCGCTTAAAGAACACAGCCTCGAGTGAACTTTATCAGCTGTACCGTAATTGCACATTAGCGGTGTTGAACTCCGGTAGCCATACCGATAACTCGAAAGAACTGCTCGATAAATACCAATCGTTTGATGTCAACGTCGTGCGTCGTGAGCGTGGTATTAAGCTTGAGCTGACTAATCCACCAGAGCACGCTTTTGTTGACGGCGAAATAATTAAAGGTATCCAAGAGCATCTGTTCTCCGTATTGCGTGATATCGTTTACGTAAACATGCATTTGGCAGACGCCCAACGGCTCAACCTTACTAACCCAATTCACATTACGAACCTCGTGTTCGGCATTCTTCGTAATGCCAGAGCATTAACTCCAGGTATCGCACCGAATCTTGTCGTATGTTGGGGTGGTCACTCTATCAATGGAGTGGAGTATCAGTACACACGTGAAGTGGGTAACGAACTGGGCCTGCGTGAACTTAACATCTGTACAGGTTGCGGCCCTGGCGCAATGGAAGGGCCGATGAAAGGTGCAGCAATTGGGCACGCAAAGCAACGTTATACTCAGCAACGTTATCTTGGTTTAACCGAACCCTCGATTATTGCGGCCGAGCCACCAAACCCAATAGTAAATGAACTGGTCATCATGCCCGACATCGAAAAGCGCTTGGAAGCTTTCGTCCGTATGGCTCATGGTATCGTTATTTTCCCAGGAGGCCCGGGCACAGCGGAAGAGCTACTGTACATTCTTGGCATCATGATGCACCCGGATAACGCCGATCAACCAATGCCTATCGTATTAACAGGACCAAAAGAGAGTGAAGAGTACTTCCGCTCTATTGATGAGTTCATTCGCGACACACTTGGTGAGGAAGGGCAAAAGCACTACGAGATCATCATTGACGACCCGGCAGAAGTCGCTCGTATTATGAAACGCTCCATGGACTCGGTACGCCTTCACCGAAAAGAGAAAGGCGATGCGTACAGCTTTAACTGGTCATTGAAAATTGAGCCAAACTTCCAACTGCCATTCGAGCCTACTCATGAGTCGATGGAACAATTGGATTTAAGCCTAGATCAAGAACCGCAAGTTTTAGCGGCCAACTTGCGTCAAGCCTTCTCTGGCATAGTGGCAGGTAACGTAAAGGCTGAAGGCATTCGAGAAATAGAACGTAGAGGGCCTTTCACCATTCATGGCGACGCAGTCCTCATGAAAAAACTCGATAAGTTGCTAAAAGACTTTGTCGAACAGCACCGAATGAAATTACCTGGCGGTTCAGACTACGAACCGTGTTATCGAATCGCTCACCCGGAAATTGGTGGTCGATAGTCAGGCTAGCATTCGTTACACTAGGGGCATTACGCCCCTTTTTTATTGCTAAGTCATTATGTCTATTCATCTTGTTATCATTGATGCCCTAAACCTGATCCGCCGAGTGCACTCAGCACAACCAGATCCAACCGACATAGCAAGAACCATAACCACAACGCAAAGAACCCTCACTCGCATTCTGTCAGAGGCCAACCCGACACACATCATCGCAGTTTTTGATCACCACGAACAAGACAGAGGTTGGCGCGCTGAAATTCTCCCTGACTATAAGCAAAACCGAAAACCAATGCCTCTGCCACTACTGCAAGGGTTAGATGCGATTCAACAAGCGTGGTGGGAGCAAGGTATTGATTCATTGCTGTCTGAAGGCGATGAAGCAGATGATTTGGTTGCTACACTCGCAACGAAAGTGGCCAGCCATGGTGAAAAAGTCACCATCGTTTCGACTGACAAAGGTTACTGCCAGCTACTTTCCCCTACCCTACAAATCCGTGATTATTTCCAACATCGTTGGTTAGATGAACCATTTATCGAAAAAGAGTTCGGCGTAAAACCAAGTCAACTAGCGGATTACTGGGGATTGACAGGGATAAGCTCTAGCCAGGTTCCGGGCGTACCTGGAATTGGCCCGAAAGCAGCGAAAGAGATTCTCACTCAGTTTGAGAGTATTGAAGCTGCCTACGCTAGTGAAGATCTCGTACCGAAATACCGTAAAAAATTGGATGAGCACATTGAGTCTGCTCGTTTATGTAAACGCGTCGCCGCTTTAAAGTGCGATATAGAACTAGGCTTTAACTTGCAAGATATTCGCTTTTTAGGGCCAAACAAAGCGGAGTAGTGCCCGATGGTAGTTTCACACCATGAAACCCTCAGATATTAAAAAAGCGCCATTTGAAGGCGCTTTTTCTATTCTAATCACTATCCCCAAAAGACTCAGGGAATAAAGTTAGTAAGGTGAAATATTCGACAGACACTGGATATGAATCGTGATCTCTTCACGATCATGATACAAATGTTTAGCTTGTAGCTTGAACTTTACCTTATTATCAATGAGGAACTGCTTCAGATTTTCAAGGTCTTGCAGCACTTCGTCATAACGCCCTTTCATTGGCAGCTTAAGGTTAAAGATGGCCTCTTTTGCCCAACCTTTTAACAGCCACTGTCCCATCAGGTGAGCAACACGAGCTGGCTTTTCCACCATGTCACAAACAATCCATGTTACGTTCTTGCGGTCTGGTTCGAACTTAAAGCCATCCACCATATGGTGTTTGATCTGGCCAGTTTCCATCAAACTGTCTGCCATCATGCCGTTATCAACGCAGTGAACGAACATTGAGCGCTTCACTAATTGGTACGTCCAACCGCCTGGACATGCACCTAAATCCACACCCCACATACCTGGTGCCAAACGCTCATCCCACTCTTCACGTGGAATAAAGACATGAAATGCTTCTTCCAGTTTAAGTGTTGAACGACTTGGAGCGTCTGCTGGGAATTTAAGGCGAGGGATACCCATGAAGAACTGTGAGTTGTTGTCAGTGTAAGAGTAACCAACGTAACAGTGACCAGGCTCAACAAAGCAAATGTGCAGTACTGGTTTTTTGGCGTTATCTTTGTTCAGCATTAAGCCTTTGCCGCGCAACGCTTGACGCATTGGGACGGTAAACTTACGGCAGAATTTCAGTAGCTCTTTCGCTTCATTTGTATCTGGCGTTTCAATTCTCAAATCACCACAACGAGGGAATGCTTCAATGTCTGCTAGTTCATTCAAAATTGGACTAATGCGGTCATCACTTGGCAACGATTGAAACTCAGCTGCTACCGCAAACATTTGTCGAGCAAAAATTAAAGACTTAAAGTCTAAACCTCTCGCAAGTTTGTCGGCATCTCCATCTTGGTAACACTCGAAGACAACATAACCTGAGTTTCTCTTCACACGAGGGAAGCCATACACTTCCAACTGTGTCGCTTTGTCCTGAATTTCACCAGCACACTCTTTCTCAAAGCCAGAACGGCAATAGAGCATTAGTTGTTTCACTTGGAGACCTCTTTGATATTGAACGCAGCAAAAAAGAACAGACACCAACCAATCATGAACAGTAATCCTCCCACAGGAGTAATTGGCCCAAACCACTTAATGCCCGTCAGCGCCAGCGCGTAAAGACTGCCGCTAAAACAAAAGATGCCGATAATAAAGCAAATCGCCGCAATGAAAAAATATTTTTGTGCTTTTTGTCCCAAATTGAGCAGAAGCAGAATGGCACAAAACACAATCGCCAACGTGTGAATAAATTGATACAGAACTCCGGTCTCAAATACACCGAGCAAATAAGGGGCCAGTGTCGCTTTTAGCCCATGAGCAGCAAATGCTCCAAGAGCGACCGAAAGCAGCCCAGAAAAACCAGAGAATGAGAGTAACCACTTACTTTTCACTGTACACCTCTTTTATAAACGCCGCTAACTGCTCTATCACGAGTGCAATGTTACCCACTTCAGTATGACCTGAGATCTTGCGCGGTTTGAAGCTGTGGTCACCATCAGGTAAAAAGCTCACCGTTACTTGTGACGAAAGGACGAAATCATCGAATTCCTCACGCTTACCAAAGGTGTCTCGTTCCCCTTGCAGAATCAGCGTAGGTTTCTCAATGGTTGCTAAGTGCTCGCCTTTGTATTTCTCTGGCTTTCCCGGCGGGTGAAATGGAAACCCTAAACAGGCAATGCCCGCCACCAGCTCATTTTCAGCCAACAAGCTCGACATACGACCGCCCATTGACTTACCACCAATAACCACGGGAGAAGAAGTAAAGTGAGCGATCACTTCGCTGTATGCTTCGAGCAACTTTGGCGCTCGATCGGGCGGACGCTTTTTGCCATCTTCCGAACGTTTCACCATGTAAGGGAAATTAAAACGCACTACACGAATACCTTGCTCCACTAATCCTTTGGCGACAGCTGTCATGAAGTCATGCTCCATCCCCGCACCTGCGCCGTGAGCAAAAATAAACAGCGGTCCGTTTTCAGGCCCCTCAGCTATCCAGTGATTCATCCAATACTTCCTCTTGTTCTTTTCTCGCGGTTGCTAACATCCAGTCTCTAAACGTTGCGATTCGGCCCATATCTGCCTGCTGTTCATGACACACCACATAGAATGCATTCTTAGATATCAACACCTCGTCGAATGGTGCAATGAGTCGTCCGGCTTCCATTTCAGGTTTGGCGAGTACGTTGTTACCGAGCGCGACCCCCTGACCGTGCGCAGCAGCCTGTAGCACCATCGTTGAGTGACTAAAAATAGGACCGTGGTTTACGTTGATGCCTTCAATGTTGTAATGACGAGCAAACTGCTTCCAGTCTTTACGCGAAGTATCGTGTAACAAAGTATGTAATTTGAGGTCACTTAAAGATTCTAATGGTTTGTTACCCAAAAGTAATGAAGGTGAACAAAGTGGGATCAAAAACTCTTGGTACAATTTATCTGCTCGCAAACCTGGCCAGTTCCCACGGCCATAGTAGATCGCCACATCAACATCATCAGTCAGTGAGCCTTCATCCATATCTACGGCTTTAATACGTACATCGATATCGGGCTCTTGAGCATTAAAATCGGCCAAACGAGGTACAAGCCATTGGATAGCAAAACTCGGCGGTAGGCTAATCGTCAATGCCCCTTTTTCACTACGTTCCAACACCTTATCTGTCGCTTCCGCAATCGAGGTGAAAATATCTTTGATATCGAGAAAGTAACTTTGGCCTTCTTCTGTTAACAACAAAGAACGATTACGTCGACGGAAGAGCTTCAATGATAAGAACTCTTCAAGCGCTTTAATCTGGTGACTGACCGCGGCTTGAGTAACAAATAACTCTTCTGCTGCGCGTGTAAAACTGAGATGACGAGCAGCCGCTTCGAAGACTCGAAGCGAATTTAATGGAGGCAATCTGCGAGACATATGGGACCTCTAATAGGATTAGTTTTTTTAATCTGAAACATTATAAAATGTCCGTTGTCGAACAGCCAGATAAATTCTATATTTCACCCCGCAACACGGGCCTGAACGGCTTGATTTCTTTGGAAATCAATTGGCTTCGTTGTTGCGATGTTGTGTTTGCAAACTCGTATTTCGAGTTAGGTAGATTTCTACCATAATGTTTTGTCCACACTCCCTGTGACAAAACATATACTTCCTGTATTTATTTTTGACCTGTCTGTCAAATTTGTTACACCGCCTAAATTAGGCGGTGTTTTTTTATCTATCAAAAATCTCATCCGCATATCTGGCAGCAATATCACTTTATTACTCTTCTTTCGGATTAATTATCGTTATATCAACACAAAGTGTATGGCTTTGCGATAAGCCTCAACATTATGCTAAGTAATGGTTGTCTGTAACGCGATCAAAAACAAAAAAGGCGCAAATTGATGTCTCAATTTGCGCCTTTTAACGTATTTTAACAGTCAGCTATGGACGGTAAACTTTTACGTTGCTGAAGCCTTGCTCTTGCAAGTAAAGCGCTTGCAGACGGCTCATCACACCGCGGTCACAGTAAAGTAGGTATGTCTTAGACTGGTCTAAGTCACCAAACTGTGTACCCAGCTTGTAGAAAGGGATATGTTTCACATCCACACCTTCGATTTCAAGTGGGTTATCGTCTTCCTCTTCAGGACTACGAATATCTAGCACAACCGCGTGCTCTTCTACCGCTTGAACTTGCTCTACTTCTGGTGCGGCTTGCTCAGACTCTTTCGCGATATCACGAATGTCCATCATGCGAGCTTCTTGAACCACTTGCTCAAGGATACTAAAGTCGAATTTCTCTTCTTCAGCTTCTAGCTTGCCTTTCACCGCTTTCACGGTTGGCTTCTTAGAGATAACACCACAGTATTCTGGCATTGTCTTCGCGAAATCTTCTGTGCCGATTTCACGTGCTAGATTGATGATGTCTTCTTTATCCCAGTTGATAAGCGGACGCAGAATCAGCGTGTCTGTTACGTTGTCGATATGGCGTAGATTGGTTAGCGTTTGGCTCGATACTTGACCTAGCGCTTCACCTGTTACCAATGCTTCGATCTTCATCTTCTGAGCGATCATGCCTGCTGCACGCATAAACATACGCTTCAAGATCACGCCCATTTGGCCGTCATCGACTTTCTCTAGGATTTCCGCAACCACAGGCTCGAAATCAACTGAGATAAAACGTACTTTTGCTGAAGAACCGTATTTGTTCCATAGGTAGTGAGAAACCTGCTTAACGCCGATTTCGTGTGCTGGACCACCTAAGTTAAAGAAGCAGTAATGTACTTTTGAACCACGCTTGATATGAAGATAGCTTGAAACACCAGAGTCGAAACCACCCGAGATCAGGCTTAACACGTCCTCTTGCGTACCCAGTGGGAAACCACCTAGGCCTTTATGACGAGACAATACTTGGTTTAGCTTGTCGTTCGAGACTTCCACCTTGATCGTCACGTCTGGGTTTCGTAGCTTAACACTAGCGCTTTCAATCGCTTGATTTAAACCACCGCCTACATAACGCTCTAGTTCAATGGAGGTAAAGTCATGCTTGCCACGACGCTTCGCACGTACAACAAAGGTTTTATTTTCGAGTGCAGCACGGTTGAGTTCTAGCACTTGCTCGAAGATATCGTGCAAGTCTTTAAATTCAGTTTGCTTCACTTCCAGTACGTGGTGAATGCCTGGTGTATGAGTCAAAACCTCAAGAACTTCAGCGTGGAATTCGTTACTCTCAGAGGTCACTTCAATGTGATCACGACGGTTAAATACCGCGACAGACTCCGTGCGGCTCTTAATGATGTTACGAATGTTGCACTCTAAAATCTTTGTGAAGCGCTTACGCACAGATTCACTTTTTACAAAAATTTCTGGATGGGGCTTTACAATAAATTTCATAGTCTAATTCGCAGGTTAGTTTCGCAATCAACAAAGAGTGACACTCAACTTCAATACTTCATACGCAGTAAAACCGCGTTTCAGTCACAAAAAGTAGTCTGAGCTCACTTTTAAGGCGCAAGATTATACACCCAAGCGGATTGGAAAAACAAAAAAAGCGAGCAATCTGCTCGCTTTCTTATCTCTTTACTGACTTAAAACTAAAGCCTAGTTATTGAATTACTGGCACTTCTTCACTGTAGAGAGGCTCGCCTTGCATAATGCTGATTTCAACCCGTCGGTTAAGCGCACGATTTTCATCAGAATCATTCGGTAGCAAGGGCTCCGTATCCGCCATACCCCGCACTCTCAAACGTTGATGAGAGAAGCCTCTCACTTTCTCCATCTCTTGCGCGACTGATACTGCACGCTGAGAAGAGAGATCCCAGTTAGAACGATAAAGTTCCGAGTCTAGCGGTCGATTGTCTGTATGGCCAGATACTCGAACAATGCCTGGCACGTCTTTTACTAGCTCTGCAATCTGACGAACTAAAGGACGAAACTTAGGCTGCAAGAAGGCCGAACCTTCTGGGAATGCACCTTTTTCACGCATACGTATAACAATCTGCTGACCGAGGTTTTCAACTTCAATGGCGCCTTGTTCAATCTCTCGCTCTAAGGCTTTCTTGATGCTTTCCATCAAGGTTTCCATCTCTTGCGACATCTCTTTAGATTGCTGTTGCTGCATGTCCGCTTCAGCAGATTCATTGTTTTGAGTTGACGTTTCTGGCGATTGCCCACCCGTTAACTTGCCTTCATCACGTTTTGTGCCACCAGCTCGATCAGACTCCCCTTCATGAAATTCGAGCGTCTGCTGAGTGATGTCCATGGTTTGCTGCATGATGACATCAATCGGAGTTGGTTCCGGCCGACCCGGTCGAAACTCTTGGGCAATAATGCTAGTGCCTTTGGGAATGTCTTTCACTTCAAGCTGATTTTGCACACCGAAGGCAAATTTCATTGATCCTGCAATTTGTTTGAACTTCAGTACATCCATCTCAGAAAACGAGAGCAGAAGAACAAAGAAACACATCAGTAGCGACATCAAGTCTGCGAATGTCCCCATCCATAACGGGAGGCCAGGTGGCGGACAATCGCATTTGTTATCTTCATCATCCATCACGACTCTCCAAGTTACTCGTCAATCTCAAGGGCACGTTTACCTTCATTGAGGTAGTTCTTCAAGTAACTATCGATCACTCGTGGGTTTTGGCCATCTTGAATCGCTAATACGCCATCCATGATCAAACGGCGATTTAGCGTTTCTTGGTCACGGCGAAGAGAAAGCTTATCCGCAATAGGGAAAAACACCATATTGGACAGGATCGCGCCATACAATGTGGTCAAGAGTGCAACGGCCATTGCTGGTCCAATCGCTTTAGGGTCATCCATGTTTGAAAGCATCGCAACAAGACCAACCAAGGTGCCAATCATTCCCATCGCAGGAGCAACGTCGCCAAAGGCGCGAAATACGCCAGTCCCTTGCGTATGTCGTTCATCCGTAAGCGCGATGTCTTTTTTGAGTGCCGCTCTCACAACGTCGGCATCATGGCCATCAACCAGTAGATCAATGCCTTTCTGCATGAATGTGTTGTTTATTTCCATCTCTTCAAGAGCAAGAAAACCACCTTTACGCGCCGCGTCGGCCATTTCCACAATTTTTGCGATCAGGTCTTCGGGTTCATCCGCTTTAAACATGAAGGCTTTGCCAGCAATCTTTGTCGCACCAAAAAACTGTCCCATTGTGAACTTCATCAACACGACGAATATTGAGCCACCAACGACAATAAGGATCGACGTGACATCGACAAACATGCCGATGCTGCCACCAAGCACCATCGCCATAATGACGAATGCAAAACCACCAATCAAACCTAATAGGGTTGCTAAATCCACAAAGCACTCCTCACGCTATACTCAAATACTGCCATTGGGCGGATTATTACCTGTATCGACAACTCGCGCAGAATTTTTAGAAAAATCTTAGCTAATGGATCACAAATTACACCTAACAACCTCAACCAAAATATGGGGTTTCACCGCTTAGACTCGTTGAACGCTAATTTTGTGACAATTATATAAGGTTAAATTTGACCAAGTTACTAGGCTAAGGTAACTTTCGTGCATCTTACCCGAGGCTTGATTAAGGCAGAAAAAAGATGGCGGTCAAGAAACCAGAAAACATGACCTTTGAAGCAACCATTGAAGAGCTTGATAGCTTGGTTGATCAATTAGAAAATGGCGATCTTGCTCTAGATGATGCCCTGCGTAAGTTTGAACGAGGCATTGCCTTAGCTCGTGCAGGCCAAACTAAATTAAGCGACGCCGAACAGCGCGTGAGTATTCTTCTTAGTGAAGATGATGAAGCACCACTGAGTGACTTCAAACCAGATTCAGAATAACAATCAGTAGTGAGCAATGTGATGCAACAGACATTGACGTCTTTTCAACAAAGAAACAATCAGCAATTGAATTTGTGGCTCGATCAGCTTCCATATCAAGAGCAGCCATTGATTCAAGCAATGAAATACGGCCTTTTGCTAGGTGGAAAACGCGTTCGCCCTTTTCTTGTTTACATCACAGGTCAAATGCTCGGCTGTAAACCTGAAGACTTAGACACCCCCGCCGCTGCTATCGAATGTATACATGCCTACTCACTCATTCATGATGATCTGCCAGCCATGGACGATGATGAACTGCGTCGAGGTCAACCAACTTGTCATATTAAGTTTGATGAAGCAACCGCAATACTGACAGGTGATGCACTACAAACCCTTGCCTTCACTATTATTGCTGATGGTCAATTAAGCCCGGCGGCAGAAGCTCAACGCATCAATATGATCAAAGCCTTAGCGCATTCCTCTGGTGCCAGCGGCATGTGTGTAGGGCAAGCCTTAGATTTAGGCGCGGAAAATCGCCAAGTTTCTCTTGAAGAAATGGAAGAGATACACCGTAAAAAAACCGGAGCTCTGATTGATTGTGCGGTAAAATTAGGTGCATTAGCTGCTGGTGAGAAAGGTATCGAGGTTCTACCTCACTTGGAGCGCTACTCAAAAGCAATTGGTTTGGCGTTTCAGGTTCAAGACGATATTCTTGATATCATCAGTGACACAGAAACACTGGGTAAGCCTCAAGGTTCCGACCAAGGTCTGAATAAGAGCACTTATCCTTCCCTGCTGGGTTTAGAGGGAGCCATAGAGAAAGCTCACACTCTGTTACAGGAAGCACTTCAAGCATTGGAAGCTATCCCATACAATACTCAGTTACTCGAAGAGTTCGCCCGATATGTCATCGAGCGCAAAAATTAACACTATAAGCGCGCATTTATATGACTCTTGATATTTCAAAGTACCCAACACTGGCGTTAGCAAATACACCGGAAGAATTACGTCTTCTTCCGAAAGAAACATTACCAAATCTGTGTGATGAACTGCGAACGTATCTGCTAAATTCAGTGAGCCAATCTAGCGGACACTTAGCGTCTGGCTTAGGCACCGTGGAGCTAACTGTCGCTCTGCATTATGTTTACAACACCCCTATCGACAAATTGATCTGGGATGTTGGTCATCAGGCTTACCCGCATAAAATCCTCACCGGACGTCGCGATAAAATGCCAACAATTCGCCAAAAGGATGGTCTACACCCTTTCCCTTGGCGTGAAGAAAGTGAATATGACACCTTATCTGTCGGCCACTCTTCGACATCGATTAGTGCAGGTCTTGGCATGGCCATCAGCGCACAAAAAGAAGGTAAAGGTCGCAAAATCGTCAGTGTGATTGGTGATGGCGCAATTACAGCAGGCATGGCATTCGAAGCCATGAACCACGCTGGCGACGTTCATCCTGATATGTTGGTGATTTTGAACGACAACGAAATGTCGATTTCAGAAAACGTCGGCGCCCTGAATAACCACCTTGCGAAAGTACTTTCTGGCAGCTTGTACACTTCTATCCGTGAAGGCGGCAAGAAAGTGCTGTCTGGTGTCCCACCTATTAAAGAGTTGGTTCGCCGTACGGAAGAGCACCTAAAAGGCATGGTAGTGCCTGGTACTCTGTTCGAAGAGTTCGGCTTTAATTACATTGGCCCGATTGATGGACACGACGTCAATGAACTCGTCAAAACGCTGAAAAATATGCGTGAGCTCAAAGGTCCTCAGTTCCTACACATCATGACCAAGAAAGGCAAAGGTTATGAGCCTGCCGAGAAAGATCCTATCGGCTACCATGGTGTTCCTAAATTCGATCCAACGCATAATTGTCTGCCGAAGAGCAGTGGCGGTAAGCCAACTTACTCAAAGATCTTCGGTGACTTTTTATGTGACATGGCGGCCCAAGATCCTAAGCTAATGGCAATTACGCCAGCAATGCGCGAAGGCTCGGGTATGGTGCGTTTCTCAAAAGAGTACCCAGACCAATACTTTGATGTGGCGATTGCTGAGCAGCACGCTGTGACACTGGCAACAGGCATGGCAATTGCGGGCGATCATCCAATCGTTGCTATCTATTCGACTTTCTTGCAACGTGGTTATGACCAGCTGATCCACGATATCGCGATCATGGATTTACCAGTAATGTTTGCGATCGACCGCGCAGGTCTCGTTGGCGCAGATGGTCAAACTCACCAAGGTGCGTTCGATTTGAGCTTTATGCGCTGTATTCCGAACATGGTGATCATGGCGCCAAGCGACGAAAACGAGTGCCGACAAATGCTTTACACTGGTCATAAGCATTCTGGCCCGAGTGCGGTTCGATACCCTCGTGGTAGCGGGATGGGCGTAGAAATCGAAACTGAGTTTACGGCGTTAGAAATCGGTAAAGGGCGCATGGTTCGCCAAGGTGAAAAAGTTGCTATTCTGAACTTTGGTACTTTCTTGGGCAACGCGCTAGAAGCGGCAGAATACCTTAACGCCACTGTTGCTGATATGCGCTTTGTGAAGCCGCTCGATGAGGCATTGATTCGTCAACTAGCCGCAGATCATGACGTGCTCGTGACGTTAGAAGAAAATGTTATCGCGGGTGGTGCTGGTGCTGGTGTCGTTGAGTTCATGATGAAAGATAAAATCATTAAACCTGTGTTGAACCTAGGTTTACCAGATGAGTTTATTCATCAGGGAACACAAGATGAACTGCATGAAGAGCTTGGTCTCGATGCAAAAGGAATTGAAAAATCCATCTTGGATTATTTAGCAAAATAGAATGTAAAAAGGGATGCTCATAGCATCCCTTTTTTTACGGTCAACGTTTAATTCATCCAGCCCGCATATTTTGCGACTAGAAACAGGGCAACACCGGCCATAACTCCCGCCACGATATCATCAACCATAATACCCAGCCCACCGTGAACTCGCTTATCTAGCCACCCAATTGGCCAAGGTTTTACCATATCGAAAAAACGAAATAAGATGAAGCCAGTGATCAACCACTTCCATTCAGTGAGTGGAATATTCAGTGCAGGTACAATGCTCATCGTAATCCAAAAGCCTGCAAACTCATCCCATACGATTGAACCATGATCATGAACTTTCATGTCTGCAGAGGTCACTTGGCATATTTGAATGCCGATCACACACGAAATCAGAACAACAATGACATACGCCGTAAATGGTAATTGTGCCAACAACAAAAAGAAAGGCACGGCCGCCAGTGTGCCCATTGTTCCAGGGATAAACGGGGATAATCCACTGCCAAAACCCGTCGCCAATAGATGCCACGGGTTCTTTAATGAAATCAGAGAAAGAGGGTTGGTCATATCCTTAAACCTATACTGCTAGTTTGGTTTCAATCGTCATGCCTGTGAGTTGCTCAATAGTAACAGGCTCTTGGCTAGAGCTTAGCTTAGATCATTTAAAGTGGTCGAAGCCACTTAAGTCCCAATCAAGTGGTTGATTGTTATCATGCAGCTCGAAGGTTCCATTTGGTCGGATTTGACCAATACATGTGACCTTACAGCCAGTATGAGATAAAGCGCTTTGTAACGAGCCTCGATTTTGCTCCGGCACGGTAAAACACAACTCGTATTCTTCGCCACTTGCTAAAGCATACTGCTGCGCGCTGATCTTATCATCTAAAAACTGAACTAATTCTGAAGAGATCGGTAGCTGAGAGACATCAATACTAACCCCAACCTGAGATCGCTGTAAAATGTGCTTAATATCAGAGATTAAACCATCTGAAATATCTATCGCCGACGAGGCTAAGCCAACAAGAGCTTGTCCAGCAAGCACACGCGGAGAACTAAGGTAATGAGCTCGCTCTAGTGCTTCCGCGCCGGCTCTGCTGCGCAGAGAGTCATCTAGAATCACATCCAAGCCAGCTTTTGCATCGCCAAGGTTTCCCGTTACGTATACCCAATCCCCAGGCTTGGCTCCGGATCGCGTGAGCGCTTTGTCTTCAGGTACAAAACCTTGCACCGTGAGTGTCAGACACAATGGCCCTTTGGTGGTATCACCGCCTATTAACTGAATACCATAGTAATCAGCCAGTTCGAAAAATGCATCACAGAAAGGAGCAAGCCATTCTTCATCTGGCTCAGGCATCGTTAATGCAAAGCTCACCCACGCAGGCGTTGCGCCCATCGCCGCCAAATCACTAATGTTAGAAGCCAATGCTTTGTGTGCGACCCATGCTGGGTTCGCGTCGGCTAAGAAATGCGTTCCAGCTACCAATGTATCCGTGCTAATCGCAATCTGAACATTAGCTGGCGCTTTGACCAAAGCGCAATCATCACCAGCGGCTAGATGGACATCTTTACGTTGGCTCTGACGACCGACGAAGTACTTGTCTATCAGATTAAATTCACCAGACATAATTCACTTACTTTTTGATGTAAAAGCTTTTGATACAAAAAAGGTCAGCATGTGCTGACCTTTTCATTGAAGAAATCGTTATTTCTTACGAATGTGAGGTGCTGCTTTATCAAGTACACCATTCACAAACTTGTGGCTATCTTCTGCTGCGAAAACTTTTGCAAGTTCAATCGCTTCATTGATAACAACTTTGTAAGGAACATCTTCGCGACGAGTCATCTCGTACATAGCAAGGCGAAGAAGAGCAAGTTCCATCATATCTAAATCCTGCATAGGACGAGAGATGTATGGACGAATTTTGCTATCTAGCTCAGCGTGGCTAAGTACAACACCGCTTAATAGTTCACGGAAGTAAGCTACGTCTGTCTCTGGAGCAGCAAGCGCTGGCTCAGATGCATGAAGTTCTTCTTCATCGTATTTGTCGCCAGACAAAAACTGTTCTTCAATCTTGGCAACATTCTCTTTAGTAATTTGCCATGAGTAGATCGCCTGTAGAGCGAATTGACGTGCGTTACGACGTGCGGCTGGTTTCACACTGGCCCCCATTAGGAATCAATTTCAGATAGTACATTAATCATTTCAAGTGCGCTTAGTGCAGCCTCTGCACCTTTATTACCAGCCTTGGTTCCTGCGCGTTCAATCGCTTGATCGATCGTATCAACAGTCAAAACACCAAATGCTACTGGAATGCTGAATTCCATAGACACTTGTGCTAGACCTTTGTTCATTTCACTACAAACATAGTCAAAGTGAGGCGTTCCACCGCGAATAACAGACCCTAGAGAAACAATAGCGTCGAATTTGCCAGTTTTAGCAACACGCTGAGCTACTAGAGGTAGTTCTACGGCACCTGGACAACGCACAACCGTGATGTTGTCTTCGCTTACTTGTCCGTGACGCTTTAGTGTATCGATCGCACCAGAAAGTAGGCTTTCGTTAATAAAACTGTTGAAACGAGAAATAACGATAGCAATTTTTGCATTTGGCGCTGGGAAGCCACCCTCGATCACTTTCATAAGCTTTCCTTTAACTCTATTTATAAGTGAAATATGTTCATCAAGTGAGAATCGCCGGATTCTAGCACAAATTTGTGAGCAATATCTAATGGAAATTGGAGGCAAATCACCGGTTCCTAGCCATTGACGAGTTAAGCACGTCAAAGACTAGGAACTTATTGTTCGGTTGTTACTCGCAGACGTACTCAACAACGTTCAGACCAAAACCACCTAACGCGTGGTACTTTTTGTTGGTCGATGACAGAAGACGCATATCATGTACACCGAGATCCGCAAGAATCTGTGAACCAACGCCAACACGGCGAGACGTGCCTTGTTTTTTAGCAAGCGTTGGTGCTTCACCTTTGTCTTGCGCTTCGAACATCTTCACGCGATGAATAAGTAGATCAGTCGATTCTTCATGGCCAAGAACAACCAACACACCGCCCTCTTCACCAATGCGTTTCATTGCCTTATCTAGTGTCCAGCTGCGCTCTGCATTACGATCGCTACGTAGTAAGTCGGTAAAAACGTCTTGAAGATGTACGCGAACCAGTGGCGCTTTTTCTTTCAAATCGCCCTTGCACATTGCGTAGTGCACTTGGTTATCAATGGTGTCTTTGTAAGTGACTAACGTGAACTCACCAAACTCTGTCGGTAACTTGCACTCTGCCACACGTTCAATCGTTGTCTCAGTGTTATTGCGGTACTCAATTAGGTCGGCAATAGTGCCCAATTTAATACCGTGCTTCTCTGCAAAGATCTCTAGATCTGGGCGACGAGCCATCGTGCCGTCGTCATTTAAGATCTCAACAATCACCGATGCTGGCTCTAAACCAGCAAGACGAGCCAAATCACAGCCAGCTTCAGTGTGACCTGCGCGAGTCAGTACACCGCCGTCTTGAGCTGCGAGAGGGAAGATGTGACCAGGCTGCACCAAATCCGCAGCTTTAGCGTTTGGCGCGACTGCTGCTTGAACGGTACGTGCGCGATCTGCGGCTGAAATACCAGTCGTTACCCCTTCTGCTGCCTCAATCGAAACAGTAAAGTTGGTGGTGTATTGCGCATTATTGTCTTGCACCATTGGTGGCAGACCTAGACTTTCGCAACGATCTTTGGTCATGGTTAAGCAAATCAGGCCACGGCCATAGGTTGCCATAAAGTTGATGGCTTCCGGCGTAATATGCTCGGCAGCCATGATCAAGTCACCTTCATTCTCGCGGTCTTCATCATCCATTAGGATGACCATTTTGCCTGCGCGAATATCATCAATAATTTCTTGTGGCGTACTGATTGGCATAGTCTGTTATCCCGTTATTCTAAATTTGTTATTGCGACAGCAATGAAAAATTACGTTGCAGTGAATGCTAGTTAGGTCAATAGTTTGAGCTTTGCATTAAGCAAGTCAATGAATCTCGCGGTGTTCTGTGAGTCTGCTCTTTATCGCATGCCTCACGCAGCCACTCCCAAGACTTATGCAAAACCGTTTTGCTGTAAAAAGTCCATCGTGATACGAGACTCGGCCTTATCTTCTTGTTGTCCTTGCAGTAAACGCTCCATATAACGCGCAAGTACATCAACTTCTAAGTTGACTTTGCGCCCCACTTGAAACTGGTCAATCGTAGTTTCTTCACTCGTATGAGGAACGATCGTCAGCTTAAAAGCATTTTTACGTAAGTCGTTGACGGTTAGGCTAATACCATCAACAGTAATCGAGCCTTTCTCTGCAACGTACTTGCTAATTTCCGCAGGCATTGCAACCCAAAACTCTATCGCACGGCCAACTGAATTGCGTTCGACAATTTCACCAACCCCATCGACATGGCCAGAAACGATATGTCCACCCAATCGCGTTGTTGGCAACATGGCTTTTTCTAGATTCACCTTATCGCCTACTTGGTAATCAGCAAACCCAGTTTTCTTCAAGGTTTCTAATGACAGATCAGCACTGTAATAGTGGCTTCCGAAGTCAACTACCGTTAAGCAAACACCATTGGTCGCAATGCTATCGCCTAACTTAACGTCTGACATATCAAGCGTACCCGTTTCAACCGTGACGGTGATGTCTTCGCCCTTCGGCGTAATCGCAGCTAACTTGCCAACTGCTTCTACTATTCCTGTAAACATACTATTTCTTATCTAATTTCATTACGTTTTATGGTGGCGGTGATGCGAATGTCTACCCCAACCATACGAACGTCTGTAATGTTTAAATCTATGACGTCAGCCATAGCGCTTAACCCTAAAGCACCGATAAGCCCCCGACCATCGCTGCCCATGAGTTTTGGCGCAAGGTAAACAATGAGCTCATCTACAAGATTAGCCTTTATCATCGCACTCGCTAGCGTAGCTCCAGCTTCAACCCATAAGTGATTGATGTGGTGCTCATCCGAGATACGTTTTAATGTCGTTGATAAGTCAATTTGGTCAGCGCTGTCCAATAGAGGGATACAGTCTCCATCAGAGCGAATAATAACTCGCTCTCCATCGGTGTGGAACAGCTTGAGCGCACCCGTTAAATGGTTCTGACGGTCTAAGATTACACGTACTGGTTGACGAAGTTCTTCTCGTAAATACTGCGCTTGAACACTGGTAGGTAAGTCATCCCAACGCACATTGAGTGACGCATTATCATCAATCACCGTTTTGCTGGTAGAGAGAATACCACCACTCATCGCTCGATAACGCTGCACATCTTGGCGGGCCGCAGGGGAGGTGATCCATTGGCTCTGACCATTATTGAGTGCGCTTTGCCCATCCAAACTGGCTGCCATTTTTAATTGAACAAACGGCATGCCTGTGCGCATGTACTTTATAAAACCAGGGTTAAGGGCAAGGGCATCTTGCTCTAACAAGCCGATTTGTACTTCAATTCCGGCATCACGTAACATCTGGATGCCGCGACCTGCAACTTTCGGGTTTGGGTCTACCATGGCGCAAACCACACGTGCCACTTTGGCTTTAATCAGCCCTTCGGCACATGGCGGTGTACGGCCGTAATGAGAGCAAGGTTCTAGCGTCACATAAGCGGTTGCACCAACTGCTTTTTCACCCGCCATGCGCATCGCGTGCACTTCGGCATGCGGCTCACCAGCACGATGGTGATAGCCTTCACCGACAATTTCTTCATCACGAACGATGACACACCCTACATTTGGATTAGGGGCGGTGGTATAAATGCCACGTTTCGCTAACTTAATAGCTCGTGACATCATGGCGAAATCTAAATCAGAAAACGCTCTTTCAGGAGAGTGTTGAGTCATGAGCTACTCAGTCTTCTAGGCGGGCAATCTCTTCGCCAAACTCGCGAATATCTTCAAAGCTGCGGTAAACGGAAGCGAAACGAATGTAAGCCACCTTATCGAGCTCTTTGAGCTGGTCCATGACTAAATTACCAATCATTTCACTCGGAACCTCTCGCTCACCCGTCGCACGCAGTTGTGATTTGATCATACTGATCGCTAACTCTATAGAATCGGCACTCACTGGGCGTTTCTCTAAAGCGCGTTGAATACCGCCAACCATTTTATCTTCATCAAATGGTTCACGGTTGCCATTCGATTTGATCACTTTAGGCATCACTAACTCTGCGCTTTCAAACGTAGTGAAACGCTCGCTACACGCCAAGCACTGACGGCGACGTCGAACTTGATGGCCATCAGCCACTAAGCGGGAATCAATAACTTTGGTATCGTTCTCGGAACAAAAAGGACAATGCATATCACCTCCATATCTATACCAAAATAACCTCATGAGCAATCACGGATAACCACGCGTTCATGGTTATACGGACTCTATTAAAGCTATTTGGGTATAACGCTTTCAAACCGAAATAAAAGCTCATGTAGTGTAGCGGAATTGGTATGTTAGACAAAACAAAAAGGGGCGCAAAGGCCCCTTTTTCACTCAAGATCTCGTCGAATGTGTTAACTGCGTGCTAAGTAGTTCGCTTTACCAACCCACTTGTAGCTAGTTAGCTCTTCTAAGCCCATCGGACCGCGTGCATGTAGCTTTTGCGTAGATACTGCGACTTCTGCGCCAAGGCCAAATTGCGCACCGTCTGTAAAGCGCGTTGAAGCATTCACATAAACCGCCGCCGAACCGACAGAATTGATGAACAGTTCTGAGTTTTCCAAACTATTGGTCATGATCGCATCTGAGTGGCTCGCGTTATGGACACGCATATGATCAATGGCATCTTTCACATCAGACACAACTTTTACACCAAGAGTGTAGCTCAACCATTCCGTATCAAAGTCACCTTCAACAGCATCGCGAATTTGTGTTGCTTGAGCCATCAGTGCTTTTGCCTTAGGCTCTGTCACGAAGGTCACTTTATCGTTCATGCGCTCTACGATCATTGGTAGGAATTGCGCTGCAATTTTTTCATGCACGAGCAGCGTATCTAATGAGTTACACGCAGATGGACGTTGAACTTTAGAGTTCTCAACCACATTCAGGGATTTCTCTAGATCAGCGGATTCGTCGACAAAGATATGGCTGATACCAAAGCCACCAATAATCACCGGAATCGTGCTGTTTTCTTTACACATTTTGTGTAGGCCAGCACCACCGCGTGGAATGATCATGTCGACGTAATCGTCCAACTTAAGCAATTGAGAAACAAGCTCACGCTCTGGTTTTTCAATGTATTGCACAGAAGCGGCTGGAAGGTTCGCCTTTGCGAGCGCAGACTGAATAACCTTCACTAATTCCATATTCGAGAAAAATGTCTCTTTGCCACCACGTAAAATGCTTGCGTTGCCGGTTTTCAAGCACAACGCTGCAATATCAATGGTTACGTTTGGACGCGCTTCATAAATTACGCCTACGACACCAAGCGGCACACGACGACGAGACAGTGACATCCCATTTTCCAGTACCTTACTGTCTATTTCGCTGCCTACAGGATCGTTCAAGCTAATGACGTTGCGAACATCATTCGCAATTGCAGTCAATCGTTCTTCATTAAGCAAAAGGCGATCGAGCAGCGCATCGGTTAAACCCGCTTCACGGCCAAGTTCGATGTCTTTAGCGTTTGCCGCCAAAATAGCAGCGGAGTTTGCTTCTAGCTCATCAGCGATGATGGCTAATGCTTGGTTCTTTTGCGCAGTTGACGCTGTCGCTAATTCGAAAGCTGCATCTTTAGCAGCTTTACCCATATTCGTTAAATCCACTTTGCTTCCCTCTAATTCTATTCCTGAATGACGACCAGATCATCGCGGTGAATCACCTCAGAGCCATAATCATGCCCCAAAATAGAGATGATATCTTTACTGTGTTTGCCCGTAATTTTAATTAGGTCATCACTTGAGTAGGCGCTGATGCCACGAGCCACCAACTTACCGTGAGCGTTTGTTACACGCGCCACTTCGCCTCGTGCGAAGTCACCACTAACTTTGATGACCCCTTTAGCAAGTAGGCTACTCCCCTTGCCGACCACAGCATTGACTGCACCATCATCAATAACGATGTCGCCCGATGCCGCAGGTCCCGCTAGAATCCAGCGTTTACGGTTCTCTAAGGCTTCAGCGCAAGGTAGGAAGCGCGTGCCCTGAGGTTCAGCACTTAAAGAGTCAAAGATAACATTCGGCGCACTACCAGCAGCAATAATAACCTCGATACCTGCGCGGCGAGCGATGTCTGCGGCTTGCAGCTTCGTTGCCATACCACCAGTACCCAATGTTGTACCGCTTCCACCTGCGATTTTACGCAGCGTGTCGTCGATGGTTTTTACTTCCTTGATAAGCTCTGCGTTCGGATCTTTACGAGGGTCAGCAGTAAACAGACCTTTTTGGTCCGTTAAAAGCAAGAGCTTATCTGCACCACATAAAATGCCTACCAAAGCGGAAAGGTTGTCGTTATCGCCAACTTTAATCTCGCTAGTCGCAACGGCATCATTTTCGTTTACGATAGGAACAATATCGTTCGCAACGAGCGCATTAATAGTGTCACGCGCGTTAAGGAATCGCTCACGATCTTCTAAATCGGCACGGGTTAGTAACATTTGGCCGATCTTGATACCATAAATACCAAACAAAGACTCCCATGTTTGAATCAAGCGGCTCTGCCCCACCGCGGCAAGTAACTGCTTACTCGCCATCTCGTTGGGCAATGCGGGGTAACCAAGATGCTCACGGCCTGCTGCAATAGCACCAGACGAAACCATTACGATTGAATGGCCTTGTTTTTTAAGCTCAGCACACTGGCGTGCTAACTCAACCATGTGTGCACGGTCGAGTGCCAGAGTGCCGCCTGTCAGCACACTTGTACCCAGTTTCACAACGACAGTTTGTGGTTGTGAAACAACTGCATTTTGTTGATTCGTTGTCATGATGTCTTCTGAAGTGAAAAACAAATAAAGAGAGGATGTTTTAACAATCAAATAGGGAATTAACAAGAGAAAAGGTGCGTTTTCGCACCTTTTTGTTTGGTATTAAATGAAAACAACCAAATTAAGCGAAATCGAAAGACTCCGTGTGATATTCGACTTCTAATTTGAAGTGTTCTTCTAAAGTATCAACCAGCTTTTGATGGAATGTGCTCTGCGTTAGATACACTTCCTCTACCACTTTTTTGGGAAGGGCTTCAGATACCCATTGCCCTTCTTTGTTGTACTTGCCAATATGATATTTAGCAGTAAAGCCTCCCTCGATGGATTCCAAATCCATCCACCAGCCCCAAAATTCACGCTTCTCAGGCGATTTTTTGTCGTCTACACATACAGATAAACAATCAAAATAATAGCGCCCTTCTTGCGATTGTGGTTCGCGCAGGTAAGGCCCTATCGCCTTCAACTTAGACATCAAGCGAAAGTGAGTCGGGCCCTGAGTCGTCTCTGACATATGAATCTCCGTTTTCATAGTTAAAAGTAAACACCCAAGAATGATTATTATTTTTAATTATCATGAGCTTATTTTTTGCTCAGATATATCACTCTTAACTAATTTAGGAGAATTGTCACCCTAATAATTCATCTTCTAGCCACTTTATGGCTAAATCGAGGGATTGCTCATATCCTTTTGTAATTGTTTTGGAACTGATTTTTTTCGCTCTACCATACTGGCTAAATAGAGCAACAAGTTGATTATCACTGTGTGGCGACACTGGATCGCCCTCAAGACTCAAAGCCAAAATAGGCACTTTGGTTTTTCGACTGCTCAGGAAGCCCTGAACCTTCAATGACCACGCCATCATCTGACCAGCCATGCTATTAATATCAACCGCATTTTTCCCCAAACGGGAAGCCAAAAGATCTAAATACATCTTCGGCATTTTTTGTAACTTCTGAGGGGAAGTAAAAATATCATGTACGGGTGCGCCTAAAGCGACACAAGCTTTGATCTTTTCCTGCTCGACAAAAGAGAGTCTGATCATGGCATTACCACCAAAACGAAACCCAACTAACCCCACTTTGTGATGATCAACCCAAGGTAGCGAGTAAAGCTCATTCAATACTGCTTGATGTAGGCAACTTGAATTCTCGGTCAAGGGCCAATGAGAGCTATGCCCTACTGAAGGCATGTCTACGGTTAACATCGCAATATCTCGCGGTGCAAGACGATTACGGAACAAACGCCACATGTCGGTTTGTAGAGTATCCAAACCAGCGCTCACCATGACCACAGGCAACTGTTTATCCGTTCTTGGTAAATGGAGGTTCGCGATGATTTTGCGATTTTGGTAAGGCACTTCAATTTGCTTGATGGTGTACTTAGTTTTTTCTGCGCCGTCAGAATACGCTTTGTTTGCCAGAACTTGAGCTTGCGATGCCAAGTTGTCATTTTTTAAATGTGGGTAGCCTGCAATACTAAAACACAAAGAAGCAGTGAAGAGTTCATCCGCTGCCTCTTCTCCTTGCATTTCATTTGCTCGCTTCTGATGATCCATACCAAGCTTGATCCACTCAAATGTCCAGTTACCACTGTGATAACCCATTACAGTGTCTAACCAATCATCATTGGTTCGCGAGTGAGAAGATGAAGCAATTTTGGACAGTACGCCTTCCATTTCGATCGGAGACAATCCTTGCCAAGCCCATTGCAAGCGACGCAAATGACGATACCAAGCACGATCACCCTGCGCTTCTCGTTCATCAAGTATTTTTTTACTGGTCGGCATGTACTGGGTAAGTGCGGAGGTTTCTTTTGCTTGCTTATGTTTCACGAACAAAGTTTCGGAAAGATTTTTACTGACGTCTTCAGACATAGGAAGAACCCTAGGCTATTAGCATGATTTAATATCATAATAAAAAAAATGCCCCTATAAAGGGGCATTTCTCAATATTCTTTAACCGCGCTTATTTTTGCTTGCGGTTTACTGGCTCAGCATACTGGATTGACATATCCCAAGGCTGCTCGATCCAAGTGTCTTGAGCAATATCTACAACGTAATCATCCAGCAGCTCTTTGCCTGATGGTTTCGCACACACAGCGATCATTTTCGCTTTTGGATACATCTCACGTAGTTTGCGCGCTGTATCACCACTGTCTACTAGGTCTTCAACGATTAGGTAACCTTCGCCATCACCTTCAGGTGCTTTTAGTACCGTCATGTCGCGCTGATGATCATGGTCGTAGCTTGAAATACAGATTGTATCAACGTAACGAATACCCAGTTCACGAGCCAAAATAGCGCCAGGAACCAAACCGCCGCGGCTTACCGCCCAAATTCCTTTCCATTGCTCAGCTGGCATTTGTTTTTCAGCCAGTTCACGGCAGTAAGTCTGCATTGCATCCCAAGTGATAATGAATTTTTTACTCATTGTAATAACCTAATAATTTGAAAATATGCATCCTCAAAATCTAGCGAAGTCACTCAAAAGCGGAATGCTCACTAACTTCTCCAAAATGTTTGGAGACGAGGATTTCAAGCTGCGCAAACGATTATTCTACCGAAACACACCGCTAATACCAACGGTGATATCAAAATTCTCTGCCTATTCCGCAGAAAAACCGTCTTCTGTGAACAACGTAAAAAAAGAAAAAGCCAGCGTGAATAAATCCACACTGGCTTTTTGCTCGAGAAATTAACCGACGAGGTATTTAACGATGAAGATGGCTGACATCACCCATACACTCATCGACACTTCACGGCCCTTACCGCTGAATAACTTGATCGCCGCGTATGCGATAAAGCCTAACGTGATACCTTCTGCAATCGAGAATGTTAGCGGCATAACTAAACAAGTCACAACAACTGGGGACGCTTCAGTTAGGTCACGCCAATCAATGCTTACTAGCCCAGACAGCATCAAGATCGCCACATAGAATAGCGCACCTGACGTTGCATAAGCAGGGATCATGCCCGCAAGTGGTGAGAACAATAGAGCAAGTAGGAAGAGTACACCAACAACCACGGCTGTTAGACCAGTACGCCCACCCGCAGCTACACCAGAAACGCTTTCAATATAAGATGTCGTGTTGGAGGTACCAAGTAATGCACCTACTGACGTTGCTGTTGAGTCTGCAAGTAACGCTTTGTTTAAACGAGGGATGTTACCATTCTCATCAGTTAGACCAGCTTTTTGAGAAACGCCAACGAGCGTCCCTGCGGTGTCAAATAAATCGACAAATAGGAAAGCAAATACGACGGAAATCATGCCTACTTCAAACAAACCAGAGAAATCCAGTTGCATGAAAGTTGGCGCAATGCTTGGTGGCGTTGACATAATACCGCCCCACTGCACATCACCAAATAGAAGACCAAGCGCTGTAACGCCAAGAATGGCGATCATCACCGCACCTTTCACACCACGGTGAACCAGTGCAATCGTAAGAAAGAAGCCAATCGCGGCCAATACAGATGGCAATGATGTGATCTCTCCCATAGAAACTAATGTCGCTGGGTTATCAACGACGATACCTGCATTTTTTAATGCGATAAACGCTAAGAAAAGACCAATACCAGCTGAAATACCTGTTCGTAGAGAATGCGGGATCGAGTTAATAATCCACTCACGGATCTTAAATACGCTTAAAAGAATGAACAGAAGGCCAGAAACAAATACAGCCGCCAACGCAACTTGCCACGTATAACCCATTCCCAATACAACAGAGTAAGTAAAAAATGCGTTCAGGCCCATTCCTGGTGCCTGTGCGATTGGGTAATTGGCAACAAATCCCATGATAAAACAGCCGATTGCGGCAGCAAGACAAGTCGCGACAAAAATGGCGCCACGGTCCATACCGGTATCCGACAGGATCGCTGGGTTTACAAAAATAATGTAAGCCATAGTTAGGAAGGTCGTAACACCTGCAATGATCTCAGTGCGCACATTTGTGCCATTTTCACTGAGTTTAAAAAGCCTCTCGAGCATGATCGAATCCTGTAAAGGTAAAAAGTAAACGGTTGCGTAATCGATTGGCGGGAATTATAAAGTTATCAAATAGCAAATTCTAGATAGAATCTTCACTCTAATGCGTTTTTTTTCTTTGGATATGAAACACATTCTCTAATCTATCAAAGCAAGTAAAGAAATATATTCTTATAAAACAATAGGTAACCCAGATAACACAGTTCTCTAAAAGAGAATAAAAACTGAGCAATGTACTAAACTTTCAGATGAAAATGGCCCATTTTAAACATGGTATCTAACAGATTTGATGGAAAAGTCGATAAAACCGAAGAATGGGGAATAGAAGAAGGCTTTGATGGCAATAAGTGAGTCAGGAAGAGAAAATAGAGATAAAAAAACGCCACCCAATTTGGGTGGCGGTGAATCATGTCAGCACTATCACTGAAAAAAAATTCCAATTTATAGGGGTGAACAAACTGTTCGAGTCACATGCGTTGACTTCACTTAGTAGCCAAAGCTTGTTGGGTATACAAAGTTACCGGTGTAAACAGACTTGCTATTCCAGAACATTGTACTTGGTAAACCTTTCATAACTATCACCTTTTAAATCAATTAAACATTCGTTGATTTCTCGGTTCCTTGGAGGCGATAAAACGGACTCATCCTTTGAGCATTTCATTCTTCTCTCAGAAGCTGGTTACAAATATACCACCAAGAAATTTAATTACAAGCATTTTAGTGATTGGAATCACAAAAAATACATAAATTGACCTTTATCAAAGTTTATATGTAATTAAATTACAATTTTATGAATTAAAAAATAAAGCCACTTTCAGAATGTATGATAGAGAACACATAGTGCTTGTTATTGTATTCACAAACTGTGACAGTTCTGAGAGAAATCCTTGTGATCGCGACTACTCGTACTCCATATCTGGTGGTATGCTAACGGCAATTTGAAGGCCAAATCGTCTAGCATTTAATGCTACCTTGACAACATTTTTACGGTATATATTTGGCAAAGCACATCAAAAGGAGTCCTCCGTGTCTGAGTTCCATTCTGAGATCAGTACCTTATCACCTGCTCCACTTTGGCAGTTTTTCGATAAGATTTGTTCTATCCCTCATCCATCGAAACATGAAGAAGCATTAGCACAGTACATTATCAACTGGGCAACAGAGCAAGGCTTTGACGTTCGCCGTGATCCAACCGGTAACGTGTTCATCAAAAAGCCCGCGACACCAGGAATGGAAAATAAGAAGGCTGTTGTACTTCAAGCACACATCGACATGGTGCCGCAGAAAAACGAAGACACTGAACACGACTTCACCAAAGATCCAATCCAACCTTACATCGATGGCGAATGGGTAACTGCGAAAGGCACGACGCTTGGTGCAGATAACGGTATTGGTATGGCTTCTTGCCTTGCTGTATTGGCATCTAAAGATATTAAGCACGGTCCACTCGAAGTTCTGCTGACGATTGATGAAGAAGCAGGCATGACTGGCGCATTTGGCCTTGAAGCTGGTTGGTTAGAGGGTGAGATTCTTCTAAATACAGACTCTGAGCAAGAAGGCGAAGTCTACATGGGTTGTGCAGGTGGCGTTGATGGCACCATGACTTTCGATATTTCTCGAGAATCAACGCCTGCAGGTTTTGTAACACGCCAACTGACGCTGAAAGGCCTAAAAGGTGGTCACTCAGGTTGTGACATTCACACAGGTCGCGGTAATGCCAACAAATTACTTGGTCGTTTCCTTGCCGGTCATGCTCAAGAGCTTGATTTACGTTTAGTCGAATTCCGTGGCGGTAGCTTACGTAATGCAATCCCTCGCGAAGCGTTTGTTACTGTCGCGCTTCCTGTCGAAAACCAAGACAAGCTTGCTGAGCTGTTCAACCACTACACTGAGCTGCTTAAAACTGAATTGGGTAAAATCGAAACAGGTATCGTAACCTTTAATGAAGTGATCACGACTGACGCGCAAGTATTTTCAATCGCCGATCAGCAACGATTCATTGCGGCACTTAACGCTTGTCCAAACGGTGTAATCCGTATGAGTGATGAGGTGGAAGGCGTTGTTGAAACTTCTCTAAACGTTGGTGTGATCAGCACAGAAGAAAATAAAGTCACCGTGCTTTGCTTGATTCGTTCTCTCATTGACTCTGGCCGTAGCCAAGTGGAAAGCATGCTGCGCTCGATTACTGAGCTAGCTGGCGCACAAATTCAGTTCTCAGGCGCTTACCCTGGCTGGAAGCCAGATGCAGATTCCGAGATCATGGCAATTTTCCGTGATATGTATGAAGGCATTTACGGTCATAAGCCGAACATCATGGTCATCCATGCTGGTCTTGAGTGTGGCCTATTTAAAGAACCATACCCACACATGGATATGGTTTCTTTCGGTCCAACAATAAAATTCCCTCACTCTCCAGATGAGAAAGTGAAGATTGATACTGTTCAGTTGTACTGGGAACAGATGGTCGCGCTTTTAGAAGCGATTCCAGAGAAAGCATAATTCAATCACGAAAAACGACAAAGGGTGCCATACGGCACCCTTTTTTTGGTTTAGTTGAACCCAACTACACACGGTTTTGCGCGTAAGCGGCTAACTCATCCATTGAGGTTTGTGCAGCAACTTCACCATCAATGTAGTAAGTAACAAACTCACCATCGCGTACACCCATGAGTGTCGCCTTTTCACCGTTGCTGTAAGTAATATCCATTTGAACAGTGTTCTCATCGATTTGCTGCATTCGCCCCTGCTCAATGACACGGTTATACGCTAATGGTGCAATTGGTGCCGTCGTTAACGATTTATCTAACTGGTGATTGACATCAATGTAAGTATCTACCTTTGTATCGAAGATATGTGGCTTACCATTTAACGGGTTCTTACCCGTCCAAAATTCTAGAGAGTTAAACACGATATAATCCGCTGCGATCGCGACACCATAAACAGGCGCTAAAAGCATATTTAGGCCACCTCGAGCGTAACGGTTGTCAACAGCTTTCAAGTTAAACCCCATGACATAACCTGTCACGGCATTACTACCTACGCAACCTGAAAGTGAAACTGCTACCGCAGTCAATGCACCAATTTTAGCAATTGCCTTTTTCATCAAAACCTCTAGTTAGAAAGTGTGAAACCTCAAATTCGGCGCGGATATTATCGGATAAAAAGTAGGGTTAAAAGTCCGTTTTTTTGTCCTCATGAACAGTATTATTTTTAGTACAGTCACATTTTTTAAGGCTATTATTGCGCTCTCTTCTCTATGTCTTGTTATGTATTAAACTGATAGAAAAGATCATATTGAAAACAAAAACTTCACACATACCAAAATTTCACGCATGACGATTAAAGTAATTTGTCGTGTCCTTAATGAGAATGATTAGTGCGATTTTGCAGCAATTGTTACATTGCTGATGACGCATTTGACAGAGATGGTTTATGGCCAGAAGTAAAAAAAGCAAAGTGTTTGAGCTCTTAGGACATCAAATACAACCAGGGCAACGATTAGAGATCGAATTTGAAGCAGCGAAGCTATATACACATTCGCCTTTATCTATTCCTGTGGAAATCATCCATGGGAAACAAGAAGGACCAGTGTTAATGGTGAATGCTGCTATCCATGGTGATGAGCTTAATGGCGTAGAAATCGTTCGTCAGATCATTAACCAACTGGATCCACAAAAACTGAAAGGCACTGTCATTGCAGTACCTATCGTTAACGTTTTTGGTTTCATCCATAAATCTCGTTACTTGCCCGACCGACGAGATCTCAACCGTTGCTTTCCTGGCAGTGAAAAAGGCGCACTTGCATCTCGTATGGCACACGGGTTCTTTAACAACATTGCCAAGCGTTGTGACTACATTTTGGATCTACACACAGGGGCAATTCATCGCACGAACTTGCCACAGATCCGCGCAAACTTAAGCAACCCAGAAACTCTGCGTATTGCTCAAGCATTTGCAACGCCAGTGATTGTTGATTCAGCATTGCGTGATGGCTCTTTACGCAGTGAAGCAGAAAAATGCGATATTCCAGTGCTCACCTACGAGGCTGGCGAAGCATTGCGTTTTGATCCACTTTCGATAAGCGCTGGTGTACTCGGGGTTCGGCGCGTAATGCAAGCCATTGGTATGTTGCGTGCGAGCAGGAAAAAGCTGCCTGAGCCTATCATAGCGAAGTCCACCAGCTGGGTTCGCGCGTCAGGTAACGGCATTTTGCGTACTGTCGTTAATCTGGGAGACAAAGTAGAACAGGGTGAAACGCTCGCTTATATTAGCTCTCCTCTTGGTCATGATGAGATAGAACTAAAAGCCCCGAAGCGTGGTTTAGTTATCGGTCAACAAACATTACCATTGGTGAACGAAGGCGATGCAATTTTCCACCTTGCCTATTTTAACCAAGGTGATAATGCTTTAGAGCAAGCAGTCGAAAGCTATATTGAAGGCCTCACTGAATTCGATGCCGAGCCGCTGACAACCGGACAGATACCGTTAGAAACTCAGTAATTCCTACCAAGTAGGCGCCTGATTAGCTCAAAAGGAGCAACAGTGCTCGCACTATCTTGTTTAAAGCCAATAAGCTCAGCGTCCATGATGCTGGGCTTTTTGTTTTACGTACGCTAACGATACTTATCGTAGTTTCCAAGAATGGATAAAAAACTTTACAATCCGTCGCAAAAACACATTTGATAATTAATCTCATTATCATTTATTAATCGTAATAATGTTCTTATAATCCCAGCTTCATAAAAAACACTATAAATCATCAATATGAAACGATTAAAAAGTCATCCATTCAAAGTAAATCTCATTTCACTGGCTTTGCTCTTCCCTCTTTATTCATATGCCGAGACAGCGCCAAATGAAGAGCTTGAAGTCATAGGCGTTCGTTATGCCAAACCTATTACCATTGCTGAGCCTGCGCAAACCACCATTAATTGGTCAGAGATTGAAGAGCAACAGTACTCTAATTTTGCCTCAATGATCGATGCCGTTCCCGGTGCATCAATAGATGGTGGCGGTCGTTCTGGTGGCGAACGTATTAACATTCGTGGTTTTGATGATCCAAGCGATATCGCCGTGTTTGTCGATGGCGCTCCAATTGGCTTTCAACAATACCGCTACGGTACCTTCTTTTTTGATCCGTTCTTAATTGGCGAAGCAGAAATTATCAAGGGCGCGCACGACTATCGAGCACTCAACGGGAAGTTTGGTGGCTCCATTCGCATTAAAACCAAAAGTGTCGATGATCTCCTGTACGGCGACAGAAACTTTGGTGCTCGCATCTCAAGTGCATACAACACCAACGGCGATGAGAACGCCTACACGCTAACACTCTATGGTAAAAACGATACTGGTTTTTATTTTCTAGCGAATGGCTCGGTAAAAGATTCTGATGACATTAAAGTCGGAGGTGGTGAAACGCTGGATTACTCAGGTTATGAGCAAGAAAACATGCTCGTAAAGGTCGGTTATGAAAACAACGATCACGAGTTTGAAATTAGCCACACTCGCTACAAAGATGAAGGTCGTAAACCTTGGGCTAACCGCCGCGGAAAAATGCCTAACATCACCGAATACAATATCAAGAAATACGGCTCATTAGAAAAAGCCCAATACGCTTACACCGTCGATAACAAATACACGGACAACACCACGACCATCTCTTACCACTACATGCCGACTAACCCGTATATTGATTTCAATATCAAAATGGCACGTTCCGAAAACGATCGTCATTGGGTTCGCCCTGACGTAGCATTCGAGAAAATGTTCGTTTCTGTTGGCAGTTACGGTCATGAGTCATGGCTGAGTTACGAGCGTGACTACGTTGATGTGTTTAACCAAGCACAATTCGGAGACCACACTCTAATCACTGGGCTTCAATATCAAAAAACCGATAGAGACTCGTTAGTATTCAACGCATCATACGACAGTAATGAAGCAAAAAATTACGGTTGGTACACCCCTTACTACGAACCATCTGGCACGCAGTCAATTTATGCCGCTTACATTGCTGATCACTATCAAGCAACAGACCGCCTAACAATCACACCTTCTCTGCGTTACGAATACATCAAGAGTGAAGGAAAAGGGAACGCAGCGCCGGATTATAATGATCCAGCTGCCGGACATAACTACGGTGAAACGACGCATAAAGGCTTTAGCCCACGTTTGGATATCGACTTTGATGCGAGCAATAATACGCGTTTAAACGCCTCCTACGCCTACGCTTTAAAAGCACCAACCGTTGATAACATCTACTCAGTGCAATATGCGCGAGCTACCGCTACGGCTACTGCTTTGAATCTGGACGTGTCTCGTATCCATGCTTATCAAGCAAGCGTTATCAACTTAACGGAAGGGCTGGTGAACTCTCGCGATAACCTCGCAACAGAGTTAACTATGTTCTATAACGATGTTAGCGACACAGTTGATATACGAACGGGCGAAAACCTCGACAAAAATACTACTGAGTTACAAAGCTGGAATACAAACCTAGATGGCTTTAAAAACTATGGCTTTGAGCTAATTTCACAATACCGGATTGAAGATTTCTACAGTAATTTCTCAGCAAGTTACATTCGCGGCAAAAACAAAGGTAGCCTATCTGACTCTACAGGTTCAGATGATGATCATCCTGATGTACCGCCATTAAACATTAATCTGGGTTTAGGTTACGAATGGATTCCTGGTTTACGTACGGGCTGGGAAGTCCGTTGGTATGATGCGCAAACCAAAACCAAGGCAAGCGGTAACAATTTAAAAGTGAAATCGCCAAGTGAGCAATACACGCTACAAAACGCTTACGTGGTTTGGGAGATACAACAAGTCGAAGGCTTGAGCGTTGGCGCGGTTGTGAAAAACTTAACCGATCGTTACTACGAAGCATACCTATCTAATGGCGTGCCTTCGCCTGGTCGTGAAGTCAAACTGCACCTCACTTATCAATACTAACCATACCTAAAAGATGCAGGGCAGACATTAACTGCCCTGTTATATCGTATCCAATGGCTATAATTGCACGCCGTTTTATTTATCAGTATTATCATTTCCTTTTGCTTGTATACACATTATGAACAATCTAAAAACACGGCTTCTTCTGATTTGCTTCTTCCCTGTAGGTAGCCTAGCGCAAGCTTCTGAGAACATTGCAGACTACTTACAAGAGCAAAGCAAGCACCAAGTTTCAGAAGATTTTTACGCACAGCCAACAGCAAATAACCTGAATCTAGATGCAAAAACTAACTCTTTAACTTGGCACGAAGATGGTAAGCCGGATCACTGTCGTTACGCCAAGCAGCCCAAAGACGTCGCAACACATTTCGACTACGGTGAAGCAAACGATCTATCTGACGGCTTACAACACTTTGATTTACCGGAAAGACATTCTGCAAAGGTCAAATCGACACATCGCACTTATGCTAATAACCCTCACCTTCTTCCTGGCAATAAACAATTTGCAGCCCCTGAAGACGGCACGTTTAGCTTGTCCGTATCGTCGGATTGTTTTTAGCCGATATAAATAAAAAATGCCCTGAGACAAAACTCAGGGCATTTTCACTATTTGTTTGATGGGTAACGTCACCATCTCACCGATTTAAACTTATTCTTCGTCAGTGTCTACTTCGGTTTCACGTGCTTTGCGGGCTTCTTCTTTACGAACTTTTGCCGCTAGTTGTTCTGCTTCACGCTCTTGACGTTGCGCTGCTTTACGCTCGTTACGAACCACTTGGTTTTGGATAAATCCAGCCAGTTCTTGTTCAGCCCAAGCTTGTGCTTTCTCTTCGCTGTCAAAGCCTGTTTCACGCTTTGATACTACAGTCTTACGAGATGTCACTTGGCGAGTGATTTCTGCGCTCCAGCCGTTACGTTTTTCAGTGACGCGGATAGCAAATTTTGGATTCTTAGACATTTCTTTCATTTCCTAAGGGATTTAGGGATCAATCAGGGATTCGGTCAACTTGATAACTCCATCTAAGCTGAGCTGTTTAACACCATCCCTTGGTAAGCGCGGTATTAGAGCATAAAAGTAATCTAAACGCTGCAAGTTTTTTACGCTAGATAATAGATGACAAAGAAGAGGCAGAACAAAGCAACGTTTCGCCAAGTCACTAGAAAGAGCGACGAAGAAAAAAGAGTGATAAGAAAAAAGAAAGCGCTGGTCTCTCAACCAACGCTTTACTTAAGCTAGATTAACCTTTGGTTAATTAACCGATATTCTTACGGGCATTTTGGAACATACGCATCCAAGCGCCATTTTCACCCCAACCTTCCGGAGCCCAAGAATTTGCAACTGTGCGGAATACGCGCTCTGGGTGAGGCATCATGATAGTTACGCGACCGTCTGCTGTTGTTAAACCGGTAATCGCATTTGGCGAACCATTCGGGTTGTTCGGGTATTGTTGTGTTGGGTTACCGAGGTTATCCACGTAACGAACCGCAACCGTACCTGATGCTTCAATCGCTGCTAGGTGCTCTGCATCACGTACTTCTACACGCCCTTCACCGTGGGAAACCGCGATTGGCATGCGCGAACCAGCCATTCCGTCGAAGAATACAGAATCAGATTTCTGAACTTCAACTAGACTAAAGCGCGCTTCAAAACGCTCAGATTCGTTGCGCACAAAACGTGGCCACAAGTCTGCACCTGGGATCAGCTCTTTCAGGTTTGATAGCATCTGACAACCGTTACATACACCTAAAGAGAACGTCTCTTCACGGTTGAAGAAGGCTTGGAACTGTTCACGAGCTTGTGCGTTAAACAGGATAGACTTAGCCCAACCTTCACCCGCACCTAGTACGTCGCCGTAAGAGAAGCCACCACAAGCTACTAGGCCATGGTATTCATCCAGTACCGCTTGGCCTGTTAGGATATCGCTCATATGGATGTCGGTTGCTTCAAAACCAGCTCTGTCAAACGCTGCTGCCATTTCGACGTGGGAGTTAACGCCCTGCTCACGTAGAATTGCCATCTTAGGTTTAGCACCTTTCGCAATGTACGGTGCTGCAACGTCTTCATTTACGTCGAAGCTGAGCTTAACGTTTAGACCTGGGTCAGAGTTGTCTTTCTTAGCTTCGTGCTCTTGGTCTGCACACGCTGGGTTATCACGTAGACTTTGCATCTTATGCGTTGTTTCAGCCCAGATAACGCGTAGTTCGGTACGTGAACGTTCAAGCACAACTGCATCACCAGAAGTGATAACAAAGTCGTCTGAAGCTTCAACAGAACCAATCACATGTGAGCATGCCTCTAAGCCGTTTGCCGCCAGAGTAGATAGAACTGAATCTAGATCATCATTCTTAACTTGAACAACCGCACCTAGCTCTTCGTTAAATAGAACGGCTAGCGCATCATCACCCAGCTCTGCGATGTTCGCTTTTACGCCACAGTGACCCGCGAACGCCATCTCAGCCAGTGTAACAAAAAGACCGCCGTCGCCTTTATCGTGGTAAGCCACTAGCTTGTCATCACGTACTAACGCTTGCATTGCATCAAAGAAGCCTTTTAGCTGCTCTGCATTATCTACGTCAGCAGGTTTGTCACCCAGCTGTTTGTATACTTGTGCCAATGCTGTCGCACCTAAGCGGTTTTTGCCGTTACCCAAGTCAACAAGAACTAGAGAAGTCTTTCCTTTGTCAGTGCGTAGTTGTGGAGTCACGGTCTTACGTACGTCTTCCACACGACCAAATGCCGTGATAACTAACGACAGTGGAGAAGTGACTTCTTTGCTCTCGCCGTTTTCTTCCCACTTGGTTTTCATCGACATGGAGTCTTTACCAACTGGGATAGTCAAACCTAACGCAGGACACAATTCTTCACCAACCGCTTTCACTGCTTCGTAAAGACCCGCATCTTCACCTGGGTGACCCGCTGGAGACATCCAGTTCGCAGACAGTTTAATGTGTTTAATATCACCGATGTCTGTTGCCGCAATGTTCGTTAGTGACTCACCAACGGCTAGGCGAGCCGATGCTCCAAAGTCTAGTAATGCCACTGGCGTGCGCTCACCCATCGACATTGCTTCGCCATGGTAAGTGTCGTAGCTTGCCGCTGTTACTGCACAGTTTGCTACTGGTACCTGCCAAGGACCAACCATTTGATCACGAGCAACCAGACCCGTTACTGTTCGGTCACCGATAGTAATTAGGAATGTTTTTTCTGCAACAGCAGGAAGACGAAGTACGCGATCCACCGCTTCATTAAGCTCAATACCATCACGAACAATGGCAGGGCTTTCCACTTTTAGTGTGGTTGCGTCACGGTGCATCTTCGGTGGCTTACCAAGCAGGATATCCATCGGCATATCGATCGGCGTATTGTCAAAGTGAGAATCTTCTAGCGTTAGATGACGCTCTTCTGTTGCTACACCCACCACTGCATACGGTGCGCGTTCACGCTTACAGATTGCGTCGAATGCTTCCATGTTTTCTGGCGCTACCGCTAGAACGTAACGTTCCTGTGATTCGTTACACCAGATTTCCAGTGGGCTCATGCCTGGCTCATCGTTTGGTACATCGCGTAATTGGAACTTACCGCCACGCTCACCGTCGTCGACAAGTTCAGGCAATGCGTTAGAGATACCGCCTGCACCCACATCGTGGATAAATGCGATTGGGTTGTCGTCGCCTAACTGCCAACAACGGTCGATCACTTCCTGACAGCGACGTTCCATCTCTGGGTTTTCACGCTGTACTGAAGCAAAGTCCAGATCTTCTGCTGACTGACCAGATGCCATTGAGGACGCCGCGCCACCACCAAGACCGATGTTCATTGCCGGACCACCAAGTACGATGAGGCTCGCACCCACTGGAATCTCTTTCTTCTGTACGTGTTCATCGCGGATGTTACCCATACCACCAGCAATCATGATTGGTTTGTGGTAACCACGAATTTCTTCACCCGCATGAGAAGTGACTTTTTCTTCGTAAGTACGGAAGTAACCCAATAGATTTGGACGACCAAATTCGTTGTTGAATGCCGCGCCGCCAAGAGGACCTTCAAGCATGATGTCTAACGCATTCACAATACGACCCGGCTTGCCGAAGTCGGTTTCCCATGGCTGTTCAAAACCAGGAATACGTAAGTTAGAGGTTGTAAAACCAACCAGACCCGCTTTTGGCTTACCGCCGATACCCGTCGCGCCTTCGTCACGAATTTCACCGCCTGAGCCAGTCGATGCGCCCGGCCACGGAGAGATTGCCGTTGGGTGGTTGTGCGTTTCTACCTTCATCAAGATGTGCGTATCTTCATGGTGGTACGTGTATTGACGAGATTTAGGGTCAGGGAAGAAACGCCCCGCTTTAGAACCTGTCATAACGGCTGCGTTGTCTTTGTATGCAGACAGCACATAGTCAGGTGTCGTTTCAAAAGTGTTTTTGATCATTTTGAACAAAGACTTAGGTTGATCTACCCCGTCGATAGTCCAATCTGCGTTAAAAATTTTGTGGCGACAATGCTCTGAGTTCGCCTGAGCAAACATCATCAATTCAATGTCGTTTGGGTTACGCCCAAGCTTAGTAAAGTTCTCTACCAAGTAATCAATTTCATCTTCTGCGAGTGCCAAGCCAAGGGAAACGTTTGCCTCTTCAAGCGCAAGACGACCGCCAGCTAAGATATCAACATGTGCGACAGGCTTAGGCTCTGCAACAGTAAATAATGCTGATGCGGCTTCAAATTCTGTGAATACTGTTTCCATCATACGGTCGTGAATTAACGCTTTAACAGCGTCAGCTTGAGCTTCTGATAGAACAACTGAAGATTCGACATAATAAGCCGTACCACGCTCTAGACGTTTCACTTTATCCAGACCACAGTTAACAGCGATATCGGTAGATTTAGAAGACCAAGGCGAGATAGTGCCAGGACGAGGCGTGACAAGAAGTAGAAGACCTTCAGGCTCATGCTCTTCGATGGTTGGGCCGTAAGTTAGTAACTTTTCAAGTTTTTCTAACTCTTGGTCATCAAGGTCTGACTTTAGATCGGCAAAGTGCATAAACTCGGCATAAATGCCAGTTACAGGCAGATCTTGTTCACGACAAAGTTCCAGTAGTTTATTAACACGAAACTCAGAAAGAGCTGGGGAGCCACGCAAAATTCTCATGTGCTTAGGTCTCTTATGCAATTGATTAAGGTGATATTGGAATAAATTCAGACACTTAAAATAAGCCCTGTCGAACCTATGCCGATTCCACCTCGTCATTGCGAGCGCATTATATAGTAATTGTTTTTGTGATGTAACACCAAAAGCAACCGTTTGCGTCATTTTTTTTGTCAAATTTGAATTACAACTAAAATGTCGATAAAACACACAATGTCACGTTATAAGTGTGTGATTCACTTTGCCCCATGAGCTCGCTTTGATATAAAGGCAAATAGAAATTTTCCAAGATGTACCTATTAATGCAAATAAGTCACTTCAACCGGCTCAAGCGCAGTGCTCTAATTTTAGTTTCTGTTCTTTTGCTCTCAGCTTGCCAGATTGAGTCGGAGCCCAAAAGTGAATTTGAAAAAATTCAAGAACGTGGTGTGCTTCGTGTTGGCACGCTAAACAATCAGCTTTCCTACTACATAGGTCCCGATGGTCCCGCAGGGTTGGATTACGAATTGGCGCGTCAGTTTGCGGAACAGCTCGGCGTCAAACTCGAGATTAAACCAGCCTTTCGCCAGGCTGAGCTTTTTCCTGCTCTTAAGAAAGGAGATATCGATATCATCGCTACGGGTTTAAATCAAACGTCACAAGCAGTCAAACGATTTAGACCAGGCCCGGCCTATTATTATGTAAGCCAACAAGTGGTATATAAAAAAGGGCAACTTCGACCACGAGATATCGAACAACTCATTGAATACCAAGCCTCGAAAGACGACGAGTCCGACGAAGATACAAATGCAGGCGCTCAAACATTAAAGATCGTTGAACAATCGCAATATGTTCCGACCCTAACAGCGTTAAAGAAGCAGTATCCAGAACTTCAGTTTGAAATTGTTGGTGATGCTGACACGAGAGACTTACTCAAATACGTATCGACGGGTGAGTTACGTTTTACTGTGACTGATTCGGTAGAACTTTCCCTAGCTCAACGCCTTTACCCCGATCTTGCGCTCGCGTTTGAACTTACAGAAGATCAACCAGTGTCTTGGTTTACTCGACGTTCTGAAGACGAAAGCTTGTATGCGATGCTGATAGAGTTTTTCGGTAACATCAAACAATCAGGAGAACTGTCCACTCTCGAAGAAAAGTACATTGGTCATATTGAAGCATTTGACTACGTTGATACTCGCGCATTCATTCGAGCTCTGGATGACAAATTGCCTAAATGGGCACCTTTATTCCAAAAATACAGCGAAGAGTTCGACTGGCGATTAATTGCAGCATTGGCTTATCAAGAGTCACACTGGAAACCAACAGCAAAATCGCCAACGGGTGTTAGGGGGATGATGATGCTTACTCTGCCAACAGCGAAAAGCGTCGGGGTAACAAACCGTTTAGACCCTGAGCAATCTGTTCGTGGTGGTGTCGAGTACTTACGTCGTATTGTAAGTCGCGTGCCTGATAGCATTAACGAGCATGAAAAAATATGGTTTGCGTTAGCTTCATACAATATTGGTTACGGCCACATGATGGACGCACGACGACTCACCAAAGCACAAGGTGGCGATCCGAACGCTTGGGCCGATGTAAAAGATAGGCTGCCTTTACTGCGTCAGAAGCGCTATTACAGCCAAACTCGCTATGGGTACGCCAGAGGCGATGAAGCGCGTAATTACGTAGAAAATATTCGACGTTACTACCAATCCATCATTGGTCATGTCAGCCAACAGCCAGCGATTGATGAGAATAGCGATGACTTACAAGTGATTCCGCCGCTCAACCCCGACATTTTGATATCGGGCGCAGTAGAGACCGTCGTAGAACAAGTCTCTGGCGCTTCTGACGTCACGGTTGAAGAAGACACCGAACAAGAAAGCATTGAAGAATAAACCCGCGGTAAACTAAAAAATGACGAGCCTATGAAGCTCGTCATTTTTGTTGAGTCCTAACGAAAACTTATCTAGACTCCAATATTCTGAGTGACACCAACCACACTCAACCATTCCTTTGGTTGGTCGCCTTTTCTTCATCGTTAGTAAAACTGATTGCTTTGTAACAGATTACTTTACAACCACATGGTTTAGCTCACTTGATGAAGCGGCGCTTTCGGCTACACTCTGCCGAAATAACGTCACTCCTATTATTAAGCATCGTATTGAAATTGTTTGCTGGCTCTGTGCAATGCAGAAGTCAAATGAAGAACGTTTAAACCATACAATGTTTAGTGCGATTATCGAGCCTATTGCCAAGCATCGATGAGCCGCACTTTACTGGTATAAGTCTTGTCTGCAGGAGGTTTTGAATATGAGAAGACGTAGAGTGCAGTCAAAGCGTTTAAATAACACAGTAGCTGCTATCCGACGTAAACGTAAACTGACATGTATGAAAAAGAAAGTAAGTTCACGTAATCGTGTTTTTGTACATTTAGTCAATCACTAGTGCGTCCAAGCAAACATCTACCACGTTGTAGGTGTTTGCTAGCTCTCACTACTCCTACTACCTTGTTCGCTCTCTCCATTTTCTAATGCTTTTTGTGCTTGCTTCTTCGCTTTAATTTCCTTTCGGCGGCGCTTAAAAAACGCTTGTAGCTGAGTACGGCACTCATCTTCTAGCAGCCCCTTTTCAACTAAGGCGTAATGGTAAGCGGCTTGGCTTTCAAACAAATTAAGCACTGTTCCTGCTGCTCCAGCTTTTAAATCTGGCGCTCCAAAAACAACCCGCTTAACGCGGCTATGCAATAAGGCTCCGGCACACATTGGGCATGGCTCAAGTGTTACATATAACGTCGTATCCAGAAGGCGGTAATTTTCTAGCTTTTGGCCTGCTTTACGCAGCGTTTGGATCTCAGCATGTGCGGTAGCGTCATTAGTACCAATAGAGCGATTCCACCCCTCAGCGATAATTTCACCATCTTTGACAAGCACTGCGCCAACAGGTACTTCCCCCTCAGCTTCTGCTTGCTCAGCAAGCTCCATCGCTCTGCGCATAAACAATTCATCTTGAGGGGAAAACGGATGGTTAGACAAAGGAGGCTCCAAAGAAACAAAAAACGATTGAAGTCAGGAATTTTATCACCAACTTCGGTTTCACTACAGCAACACATCACGGGACAAAGTCTGCAACCCCAAAAAACCTAGTTACAAGACCTATCGATGTTTGTTGTGCGAGAACAAAAAAGCGCCGATCGAAGACCTGCGCTTTTCGGCTGCCAATTAGTGGCTTTCACACCCTACACGTTTTTACATTGTGTAAGTGTAAGGAGCTTGAATGCCTAGCGGGATACCTACCATCCAATAAGCAACTAGGAAGATAGACCAACCGATCAGCATTGCGATCGAGAATGGCATCATTAGTGACGCAAGCGTACCGATACCAGCCGACTTCACATAACGCTGACAGTAAACCACAACAAGAGGGAAAAATACCATTAGAGGCGAAATGATGTTCGATACAGAGTCACCCACACGGTAAGCCGCCTGAGACAGCTCAGGCGAGATACCAACCGCCATTAGCATTGGCACTAGGATTGGACCAATTAAAGCCCATTTTGCCGATGCCGAACCAATAAGTAGGTTTACAGACGCGGTTAGAAGGATCATACCGATGATGGTCACTTCACCTGGTAGGTTCATCGCTTTTAAGCCTTCTGCGCCATACAACGCTAGCATCGTACCGATGTTTGACTGAGCAAATGCAGATAGGAACTGAGCACAGAAGAATGACATAACAATGTATGCGCCCATGGTTGACATAGTATCAGCCATCGCTTTGATAATGTCGTTGCTGGTCTTGAACGTTCCAGACACTTTACCGTAAACGTAACCAGGAATGATAAACAGAATAAAGATCAACGGCACGATAGACTTCATTATCGGTGCTGAGAAGGCAGTAATTTCACCTTCAGGCGAGCGAAGTGCTGATGTTTCTGGAATTAACGCTGCAACAAGTAAAGCAATACCCGCCATCATTGCCCAACCTGCATAACGGAATGCTTTTGATTCCAGTTCAGTAAATGAACCTAGGTTTGGCGCGGTTTCCGCATCATCATCAATTGGCATTTTTGATAAACGAGGCTCGATGATTTTCTCTGTCACGTACCAACCAATCCCCACAATAATGATAGAGGATAGGCCAGTGAAGAAGATGTTCGCTAATGGGTTAACCACATATTCAGGATCAAGAACCTGCGCCGCAGTTTGCGTAAAGCCAGCCAATAGCGGATCGATACCTGAAGGGATAAAGTTTGCAGAGAAGCCACCAGATACACCTGCAAATGCTGCCGCAATACCTGCTAAAGGGTGACGACCTGCCGCATGGAAGATAATACCGCCAAGAGGAATAACCAGAACATAGCCTGCATCTGCCGCAGTATGCGATACAATGGCAACCAAAATAAGCATTGGAGTAAGAAGCTTAGCTGGCGTGAAGTTCAGCATCTTCTTAAGACCCGTCGTAATAAAGCCCGAAGAATCTGCAACACCCACACCTAGCATTGCGACAAGTACGATACCCAGTGGCGCAAAGCCAGTAAACGTCGTCACCATGTTAGCAAGGAAACTTGCTAGCGCTTCGCCCGTAAGTAAGTTGGTGATAGTAAGAGCTTCGCCCGTTCGAGGGTTTGGAAGATCGAATGATACATTCGACAAAAGTGCTGACGCCGCCCAAGTAATGATCAATGCCCAGAAGAACAAAATCGCAGGATCAGGAATTTTGTTACCTGTCCTCTCGATAAAGTTTAAAAAGCGCTCCATCCCGCTCGGCTTCGATGATGGTGCCTTATTTACAGCTTGGTTACTCATGGTAACTCCATAGTGAATGATGTTGGTGCCAAGGCCTATTTGAATAATTATAACGACCTACTATCCAACGAGTATTCTAGTAAACACTAATGGAGAAAGCACAAGGTTCTAGATTTTTTTTCATAATTGGAGACATATTTTGCAAAAACACCACTTCAATTAAACATAATAAAAACAGTAGCACATCAACTCAATTAACAGTTCAAAAACCATTTATTAACCGTGACAAATCCGGTATCAAGCAGGAATTACACCCGCATTTGTCTCAGCCCATGTATGCAATTGAACTTAGTTTTCGAATTCACTGTATTGTGAGATCATCGTTTTAAGCTGAACTGATCGCATCTCGCCGATTCTATCCTTCCAGCTAGAGGTAATGGTGATAGTTTTCAGTGTTCCTGAAACCGTGGCAGCTGGAACTTCCCACTCGACGACATAAGATCCAGTAACAGAAGAGCCTGTTGCAATAGAAGCAAAATTTGCAGGTGTGATGGTAGACATCGCCGCAGAAGCACCACGCGTCCGGAACCATTCGAGCTGGTTTTCTGCTAGACGAAGTGCTTCAATACTTTTTATGGCATATTCAGATTCACGTTCTAGATACACGTTTAGCTTAGTTAAACCTAGAGCCCCAACACCGATAAGCAGAAAAGAAATTAGAACTTCAAGAAGGTTAAAACCTTTTTGTTTAGAGATCATTCCAAGAGCCTTTTTTCCATCTAGGAATTGCATGCGCATTCCTTGAATTGTCTATCACATCTTTATTGTATCTAAAGTCCAAAGAATCGAAGAAAACCGCTGCCTGATCTTCACTATCAAAATATTGACCACCAGATACCGTAAAAGAACCATGCTGATAATAAGAAGCTATTGTCCTGTATGAGTCTTCTACAACACTTGGCACATGATTTAGGTGAGCATTGGCTTCGAACCCAACCCAATCCGCTGTTGTCGGGGTATAATCATGATTGAAATGAAACAAGACCCCTTTAAACTTATTTGATGTAGCGCCGGAGCTCGGTGGTCCCATCACGGAGAAAAGACCATCATGAATGAGCACTGTTACGCCATTGGTCGATGATGTAGCATTCACTAAATCATTGTATTCCGATTGCTTGATTTCACAGCTCCCTTCCACCCATAAATGATGCTTCCCTGACTGAATTTCTGCTGTTAAAGCAGCACCACAATTAGGTATACCATCAGCCACTGAGCCCGTCATAACATGAAATACACCATTATCTCGGACATCGTTATGCTCTTCAGCCTTTACTCCAAAGAAGGATTCAAATGGCTTTAAATCTGTATCTTGAGTAAAATCATCACCAGCACCAACCCCGCCAACACTAGATGAGAGATGACGGTTTGCCGTCGTGTTTGCACAATCTTTATTTGTAGGGTTGTTAAAATCGGCATAGGGAGACTCTCCATGAATTACGCCTTTATTATCAACTGAAGAGGAGTAAAAGCGCTTTTTATACCTTAACGCAATACACTCCCACCCATCGCTGCTCAATTCCCCTGGGTCTGGAGTAGAGAACGTTGCACTAGAATGAAAATAAATGTCGGCACTAGACTGCATTGCACCATAACTCAAGTTACCTCCCAAAATAATCTCCTTACTAATGCTTGTAAATCCAACATTAGAAGTAACCAAATACCCATTGGAAGTACTCGTAAAATTCGGAATAGTCCAAAGCCCTGAGCCACAATCTGTTATTACGGCAGGTACAATATTATTAACTCTAAATTGCGCCCATGCACATTCAACACCTCCTTCCGCTAACCAATGTGCTTGTCGAGATTTTATTTCGTTTTGCGCAACTTTTATTTGAAAAAATACACCTTTGGATGATGCTAATGATGCAATTAAAGCAAGTAATAAAAGTATAGAAGTCACAAGCAAAGTGGTATAACCGGAATAGCTATATTTAGATGTCATTGCCAATTCCTTTGTTTGATAGAAAACTCCGCAACTTCACTAAAGGCTCCATCAATCGTTTTCAAACCTAACTTAACGCTCGTGACCGAACTTACATTTCCTCCATTAGTCACTGTTTCTGAACTAACGGTGAATTGGGTAACTTGGAAAATATCATCATCAAATAGAGAACGACAAAAATCTACACCATCAAAAGATAATATTTGTGTTTGAGACACAACGCCTTTTTCACATATAAAAAACCGAGTATCTCTCTTCTCATACTTAATATTTCGATAGTCTTCATTGGCAGCTGAGTCCTCTTTAAAATACACAAGCCCTACAGAAGAGGCGCCGCTCAGCATTATGGTTCCTGTAGCTCCGGATAATTTGAGTGAACTACCGTTCCCACCATCATAACCTGCTCTTTGAATATCTTCTTTCATAACAGATAAAGTGATATTCAGACCTTGCAATAAATTTAGCTCTAAGCTTTTTTCCTTTGCTGTTTTTTGTAAACTCAAGAATATAGAGCCCACTACACTAAGGACAATTAATCCAATTAAAGAACTAATCATCAATTCGATTAAAGAGCTACCTATTTGATAACGTTTGTTAGCACTGACGGTAATCATATAACTTAGCTCCAGAGTTACTACAAATTTTAATCCTTCCGGGAGGGTTGGAGAGCTTTGCTTGTAGTTTTATGTTTTGAGCATTGGTTGGGAAAAACTCTATATTTCCTCCTTGGGGTCGTCCACGGACCTCATCGAAGCTTATTTTTTGATTATCGTAGCTGTGCTTCAAAGATAATTCAGAGTAGGCAGAGCCGGAAAGGTTTAAGATTACTCCCCCTGAGCCGCTAGCTGAGTCAGTTAACTGTAGAGACCATGCCCCTTGACTGACAACAACGTTTTTAGCCATGGAGAAATGTATATATAACTTTTGATTTCTCATTACCGCCTCGGACTTACTTTGGCTTAGAAAACCAGCTAATTCAGTTGCCAATCGCTGCATTTGCACAGTTTGTGAAACACGGCTAAAGCTTGGAGCTGCAAACGCCAATATAATACTCAGTACAGCAACAGTAATAAGAAGCTCCAACAACGTAAACCCGCGAGGCATTTCCCAAATTCCTATGTAAACGGCAAAAGGGCCGTAATTCATCTTGCACAGATGCTATCACCTGCCAAAAATAGGCGGAAAAGTGAAAAGGAAACTACTCGTGATGATTCGAATTTCTCGTTGTAACGGCTACAAAAAAGGATTGAGAGGGATGACATTGATCGAATTACTGATAGCTGTCGTGATTGTCGGGATCATTGCTGCAGTCGCCTACCCCTCTTACACTAATCATGGAATCAAGTCTCATAGGACGGTTGCCTTGAGCGATCTTAGTCGAATTCAGCTAGAGCTAGAGACATCTTATGATGGTGGGTACGACTGGAGTCATATTCTCTCTGGAGGCACATGCACTCTATGTGACTCAGACACAAATAGATTTTCTTTCGATATTGCGAGCTCTGCAAGTACGGCCTATACCATTACAGCAACAGCAAAATCGTCTCTGGGACAAGACGACGACGAGTGCTTGACTGGTTCTAAAACGATTACTTTAACGTCAACAAATGTCGAAGAACCAAGTGATTGCTGGAATTAGGAAGAACACCGAGATGCAAAAAGGCCTGCATTTTAGCAGGCCTTTGTATTTGTGCTTTTCACTAACGTCTTAGCTGGTTAAATCATCAAAGAACTTTTTCACACCGTTGAAAAAGCCTTCTGATTTAGGCTTGTGCTTTGTCGCCGCTTCACCACCACAAGACTCTTCAAACTCTTTGAGCAGTTCTTTTTGGCGTGAGCTTAGGTTTACTGGTGTTTCAACAACCAACTTAACAATAAGATCACCAACACCGCCACCGCGAACGCCTTTCACACCTTTACCACGCATACGGAACATACGACCTGTTTGCGTTTCTGAAGGCACTTTTAGGCTTACGCGACCATCTAGGGTTGGTACTTCAACTTCACCACCTAGAGCTGCCATCGCAAAGCTTACTGGTACTTCACAGTATAGGTTGTTGCCATCACGCTCGAAGATATGGTGCTCTTTCACGTGCACTTGTACATACAAGTCGCCAGCAGGTGCTCCCATTTCTCCCGCTTCACCTTCGCCAGATAGACGAATACGGTCGCCAGTATCAACACCTGCAGGGATCTTAACATTAAGTGTTTTTGTTTTCTGCTTACGACCTTGACCATGACACTCATTACAAGGGTCTTTAATGATTTTACCTTTACCGTGACAGGTAGGACAGGTTTGCTGCACTGCGAAGAAGCCTTGGCGCATCTGTACTTGACCATGACCATGACAGGTACCACATGTTTCAGCAGATGAACCTTTCTTCGCGCCACTACCATCACAAGTATCACAGTGTACTAGTGTCGGTACTTCGATCTCCTTCGTTACACCACGAACCGCTTCTTCTAGCGTCAATTCCATGTTGTAACGTAGGTCAGCACCTCGCTGGGCACGGTGGCCACCACCGCCACGACGACCACCACCAAAGATGTCACCGAATACATCGCCAAAGATGTCGCCGAAATCAGCACCGCCGCCGCCAAAGCCGCCGCCACCGAAACCACCGCCGCCTTGTTCAAAAGCAGCATGACCGTATTGGTCGTACGCCGCTTTCTTTTGAGGGTCGGTCAGAACTTCGTACGCTTCTTTTACTTCTTTAAACTTGTCCGCCGCAGAATCATCACCCTGGTTTCGGTCTGGGTGGAATTTCATCGCTAGACGCTTATACGCCTTTTTGATATCGCGCTCTGAGGCATCACGGCTTACGCCTAATACTTCGTAAAAATCACGTTTTGACATGTTCTTCGTCACCAGTTAATTACTACAAACGGCATCGATTCACCGCTTGGTGTTTGTATCGTTCTAGGTAAGTGCACTTGTCTGCAACATACTTAACTAGAAAGACAGCGTTTACAAACAGACGGGCGTAAGAGTTGCCCCAAACGCCCGCACACGAAGTCTTATCGACCCCAGATGGCTAAGCAGCCATCTGGTTAAGAAATATTATTTCTTGTCGTCTTTAACTTCTTCGAACTCAGCATCTACAACGTCGTCTTCTTTAGACTGTGCACCTGCGTCAGCACCTTGTGCTTGCTGCGCTTGAGCTTGTTGTTGGGCGATTTCCATCAGCTTTTGAGAAGCAGTCATTAGTGCTTGAACTTTAGCATCGATAGCTTCTTTGTCTTCGCCTTTACGTGCTGTTTCTAGCTCAGAAATTGCTGCTTCAATCTTCTCTTTCTCTTCTGCAGGTAGCGCTTCACCAGCTTCTTCTACTTGCTTACGAGTACCGTGAATCATTTGGTCAGCTTGGTTACGTGCAGTCGCTAGCTCTTCGAACTTCTTGTCCGCTTCTTTGTTAGCTTCTGCTTCTTGAACCATTTTCTCGATGTCTTCATCGCTTAGACCGCCAGAAGCTTGGATAGTGATCTTCTGCTCTTTACCAGTCTGCTTGTCTTTCGCAGACACGTGTAGGATACCATCCGCATCAAGGTCAAAAGTAACCTCGATTTGTGGCATACCACGTGGTGCAGGCTGGATGCCTTCTAGGTTAAATTGGCCTAGAGACTTGTTGTACATCGCTTGCTTACGCTCACCTTGTAGAACGTGGATAGTTACCGCGCTCTGGTTGTCTTCCGCTGTAGAGAAAACTTGGTTCGCTTTAGTTGGGATAGTTGTGTTCTTCTCAACTAACTTAGTCATCACGCCACCCATTGTCTCGATACCTAGAGACAGTGGAGTTACGTCTAGTAGTAGTACGTCTTTAACGTCACCAGCAAGTACACCACCTTGAACTGCAGCACCCATTGCTACTGCTTCGTCAGGGTTTACGTCACGGCGCGCTTCTTTACCAAAGAACTCAGCAACTTTCGCTTGAACCATTGGCATACGAGTCTGACCACCAACTAGGATTACGTCAGTGATGTCGTTTACTGATAGGTCAGCGTCAGCTAGAGCTACTTTTAATGGCTCAAGAGAGCGTTGTACTAGGTCTTCAACTAGAGATTCTAGTTTTGCACGAGTCACTTTAATGTTCATGTGCTTAGGACCAGTTGCATCTGCAGTAACGTAAGGTAGGTTTACGTCTGTTTGAGAAGTAGAAGAAAGCTCGATTTTCGCTTTCTCTGCTGCTTCTTTAACACGCTGCATTGCTAGTGGGTCGTTTTTAAGGTTGATGCCTTGCTCTTTGTTGAACTCATCAACCAAGTAGTTGATTAGACGGTTATCAAAGTCTTCACCACCTAGGTGAGTATCACCGTTAGTTGCTAGAACTTCGAATGTTTTCTCGCCTTCAACTTCATCGATTTCGATGATTGAAATATCGAATGTACCACCACCAAGGTCGTATACCGCGATAGTGCGATCGCCGCCTTTCTTATCAAGACCGTAAGCTAGCGCAGCTGCTGTTGGTTCGTTGATGATACGTTTAACTTCTAGACCTGCGATACGGCCAGCATCTTTTGTCGCTTGACGCTGAGCATCGTTAAAGTAAGCAGGTACTGTGATAACTGCGCCAGTTACTTCCTCACCAAGGAAGTCTTCAGCAGTTTTCTTCATTTTCTTAAGAACTTCAGCAGAAACCTGAGGAGCTGCCATTTTTTGGCCTTTCGCTTCTACCCAAGCATCACCGTTGTCAGCCTTAACGATTTTGTAAGGCATGATTTCGATGTCACGCTGAACTTCTTCGTCTTCAAAACGACGACCGATTAGACGCTTAATTGCAAATAGCGTGTTTTCTGGGTTAGTTACTGCTTGACGTTTCGCTGGTTGACCTACTAGCGTCTCACCGTCAGTGTAAGCAATAACCGATGCAGTAGTACGTTCGCCCTCTGCGTTTTCAATTACACGTGGTTTGTCGCCGTCTAATACAGCAACACATGAGTTAGTAGTACCTAAGTCAATACCAATGATTTTACCCATCTGGCTATCTCCGAATAAATTCTATTTTCGTTTGGTTATAACCCCAATGTGGGGGGAGGAGAATCGGGTTTCAACCCTTGCTCACAAACAAAAATAATCAATGTTTGCTTCTCTATGCCACATAGATAAGGGCGGCAAAATGCTTTTCAAGGGCAGAATTAAAAAAAAGCGTCTTTTTTCGAAATTTATGTGTTTCTTTCTGATTAGTTGGGAACTCGTCACACTGCTGTAGCGCAACAAAACGTCATTTCCCAGATAAATTTATTTATGCCCGACTCTTCCTAAATAAAAAACGAGCTCATAAGAGCTCGCTTCAATATTAGGGTTAAAATAAATGATTCAAGGTATTAGGCGTTCGCTTGAGCAGGCTCAGCATCAACACCTTCTTCTTTACCTATCTCACCTTCTGTTTTTGCAACAATGGTGTTCACTGCCGTGTCGCCGACAACGTTAGATGATGTACAGAACATATCATTAATACGGTCGACCGCTGCAATGATTGCCAAACCTTCAGGTGGTAAGCCTAGCTGGTGAAGCAAAACACCTACCATTACCACGCCGCCCCCAGGAACGCCGCCAGCACCAATAGATAACAGAAGAATAGTTAAGCCAAGTGTGAAGATGTCTGCGGTGTTAATTGGCTGGCCAAAAGCGTTCGCAACAAACATCGTTGCTAGAGCAATATAGATAGACACACCAGACATATTCATCGTTGCGCCCAGTGGTACACCGAAGCCAGCAACCGATTTAGAGACCTGAAGCTTTTCTGTCAGTGTGCGCATCGTTACCGGGATAGTCGCGTTTGAGCTCGCGGTAGATAGAGAGAAAAGAATCTGCTCACGAGTTGCACGTAGGAAAGTCTTTGGAGAAGTTCCTGTCGCAATACTCACTGCCATTGGGTAGAAGAAGAAGATCCAGAACACCAACATCGCAACCACCAAAGCCACGTAACCGGCAACGGACATTAATGTATTGGCGTTTAGCGTTGCACCTAGTTGAATCATTAGTGCGAACACACCATATGGTGCAAGACTCATCACTAATCCAACCAATTTCATCATGATTTCATTTGCCATTTTGAATGTGCGAATAGCTGGGCCACCACGAGAATCCAAAGCTTGAATTGCAAGCCCCGTCAAAATTGCCATAAAGATGATTTGCAGCATGTCGCCGCTAGCAAACGCTTGTACAGGATTGCTAGGAACAATGTTAACAACTAAAGAGAAAATGTCCGGCGTCTCTGTCGTTGTCAGCTGTACAGCCTCAGATACCGTTCCTGCTAGATTAGCGCCCGCTCCTGGCTGGAAGATCAAGCCGACAGTCAAAGCCGCCGTAATCGCAATGATGGTGTTAAGAATGTAAAGGGTAAAAGTTTTTCCACCAAGACGACCAAATGCACTGATGTCTTTCAAGTCAACAATGCCGCATACGATTGAAACGTAAACTAAAGGAACAACAAGCAATTTGATCAGTGAGACGAACATGCCGCCAACACCTTCTGCAGCTCCAAGTAGGTATGTATCAAAAATCGCAATACCGCTAAATAAGTACTGAATTGCTGTCCCCAGCACAAGGCCGGCAAACAAGCCTATAAAAATCTTACTAGAAAGCGATTTATCCATTATAAATCTCCGATATGTTGTGTTTTCTATTTACATTTTTGTAGTTATATATGCTTACTTTTAAAGCATTAGTCGCAAATCATACACACCAAAGTTACAAAATAAAGTGATAATTTACATTTTTGTTAACGAAATTGTTTTAGAAAAAATGACTATATTTACATTCCTATGCAGAACAAACATTCACGCAGCGAATGATTACAATCACTTATAGCCCTTCCCGTTAATAAACACGCAGCGAGATGAGAGAAAATCTCCTATAGGAAAATAATTAACCAATAGGAAAAAATATGAAGGGGATCAAATTTTCATTTATCGATATACAACGAAGTTCGATGCAGTCATTTATGTTTAAAACAAAAAAGCGCCCATCAAAAATGATGGGCGCTTTTATATTTAAAAAACAGGGAGTTAAAGTTACTTAGCAACCATTACCATTGCCGGACGAATCACACGGCCGTTTAGTTCGTAACCTTTTTGCATAACAAACATAACAGTGTTTGATTCATGATCAGGGCTCTCCTGAATCGACATCGCTTGATGGAACTCTGGATTGAATGCTTCACCTTCAGGGTTGATTGCTTTCAAGCCAAATTTCGCTACAACGTCTACAAACGTTTTATGGGTTAGTTCAACGCCTTCTAGGAACGGCTTCACAGTTTCATTCTCTGTATCTGCCGCTTGAATTGCACGCTCTAGGTTATCAATAACAGGAAGCAGCTCTTCTGCAAACTTGTTCAACGCAAACTTACGTGCTTTATCGATCTCTTGCTCAGTGCGACGACGCATGTTTTCTACTTCAGCTTTAGAACGCAACACCGCATCTTGTTGCTCTTTTACTTTTGCCTCGCTAGACAATAGTGCCGCTTCTAGTTGAGCAATCTTAGCGTCTGTCTCATCACCAAGCTCTTCAAGCTCAGCTTCAACTTCTTGTGCTTCAGCTTCTACTTTTTCAGCCTCTTCGATGATTTGATCAAGCTCTTCTTCTGTAACTTTGTTTTCTTCGTTGCTCATGATATCTCCAGAATTCAACATAATGCCCTTAAAGCCATGCGCGTTTTTGCGGGCTTTAACCACATAAAAATTCGCATATTTAGGTGACTTGCCATTATTATGGGGATGAAGATTCCTGATTCAAGCCTCTTTAATGCGGAAATGCTATGAAAAATCCATGTAACGTGATCGCGATTATCGGAAAACCAAGAGATCAACAAGCAATTCAAACTCATAAAGAGTTGTACCAATGGTTGACCTCTGAGGGCTATAAAGTATTCATTGACGATCGCCTTGCCGCAATACTGGATGATATCCCACAGAGTCAGTTTGCTAGCTTAGTTGAACTAGGAAAAAATGCCGATCTAGCCATTGTGGTTGGTGGCGATGGCAACATGTTAGGTGCGGCAAGAATTTTATCCCGATTTGATGTGCCAGTTATAGGCGTGAACCGTGGAAATTTGGGCTTCTTAACTGACTTGAACCCAGACGACTTCCAAGCGTCTCTGCAAGCGGTACTCGACGGTGAGTATATTGAAGAGGAACGTTTTCTTTTAGAGGCGGAAGTACACCGCCACGGACAAATAAAGAGCCATAACGCTGCGCTAAACGAAGCCGTACTTCACCCAGGGCAAATTGCTCATATGATTGAATTTGAAGTGTATATTGATGAAAGCTTCGCCTTCTCTTTACGGGCCGACGGTTTGATTGTCTCCACTCCGACTGGCTCGACGGCATATTCACTTTCTGGCGGCGGCCCAATTCTTTCTCCTAGCTTGAATGCCATTTCACTCGTGCCAATGTTCCCTCATACATTGTCGAGTCGACCTTTGGTGGTTGATGGAAAACGTCGAATTAAATTGGTGGTATCACCAGAAAACCGTGGAACACAAGAAGTTAGCTGTGATGGACAAGTCTCACTTCCAGTTACCCCTGGCGACGAAATTCACATCTATCAAAGTCCAAATGTACTAAAGCTCATCCATCCAAAAGACTACAGCTACTATCACGTCTTACGGAATAAGCTTGGCTGGTCTAGTAAATTGTTCTAACACTTGTTACTCAGGGCAATAACTTCAATAAAAAAGCCAGCAGCTTAATTGCTACTGGCTTTTGGCTTTCTTAGACAAGAAATAGACACAAAGTAGTGAGGCGACACGATATTTGTCATCATTAAAGAGAAGCTTATAAATTTTGATCCTGTGGGCAAACTTTACACAAAAGATAGAAAAGCAAATTCAATGATCTATGTCCGGTGATATTCTCACCATGAATAGAGTATTAACTCTATTTCATACAATCAATAAAGGACATATTATGAAGAAAACCATCATTCTGTCTGTTCTCAGTACATTAGCACTTATTGGCTGCCAATCAGAGGAAACGCAAGTCAACAGTGTATCCAACGCAAAAGCGGAAGATATCACTAAGACGAAGCGTGCCCTAGCTCAACAATTGAGTGAGAACTATGCTGCCATTGAACCCATGTTGAGAAGAGATATTACTCCACAACAGACTAACGTGTCTGTATCAGCATTTGTTAAGCAAAACCCTAACTCAGAGTTCAGCCGCCAGCTTGTACAAGCTGACACTCAAATTCGTAGCTGGAAAGGTATTTCTGAATACTCAGATCAGTTGTTAGAAGTTCGCTTGGCAAATGAAGCCATGATAACAGCATGGCAAAGTGGCGAGGTCGAGCCATTATTTGCGTTTGAACCAAGTGGTGATGATGAGAATTGGCAATACATCGAAGCATTTGATGTTTATGGCAACATCCATCAACTCGATGTTTACCAGCTCCCTGAAGTACCTGTACTTGTCGTTGATAACAATAGCTCTGCAGAGCTAAAAGCAGGCTTGCAAGCTATGCAAGCTGAGATGAAAAAACTCGGTCAACCAGCTTTAGTTCAACCATATATTGCTGATGAACAACGCCAAAATACACCGTTATTGTCAAGTAGCGCAGTGGGCGAAGCGGCTCCAATTCAAACCACGCAGTTGAAAAAGATCCGTCTAGCCGATGACAAAGAACCTTGGATCTCTGGCAAGGCAGAAATCTACGCTATCGTAACGGGCGTCAATCCAAGTCGTGATGAACCTACTCTCGATTTGGTGGAGCTTCCATACTTAGACTACGATAACCAAGATTACTATCCAAATCAGATCATTATTCACTGGTCTCGTTACCGCTGGGGTGCGGCAGACATTGTGCTCATGGAGCAAGATGACGGCACAGACTATAAACAATTGGCAAAACTCCTTGTTCAAGTTGCCGAAGAAGTATTGAAAGCGATTCCAGATCCAGAAGTTCAGGCTTATGCGATTATTCCGCAAATCACGAACAAGATCATCGACACTATCCCCGATGGTGTACTCACGAATGATGATGACTTCGTCGACGTTTACTACACTCTAATGCAAGACACTTCATACGTGGATCACCCAGGTGCAGGTGTGAATGCAGTCGTCACACTAGAACCATTAACGATTAACCCAACTCGTCCGTAACCTGTTCAATTTTAATGAGTCGTTGTAATCACATCGGCTCATTTTTCCCACTTCATCACAAAAAAACAGCCTACAAAGAAAATTTTCCTTACCTGACTTTACTGTATAAAGAAACAGTATATACTGTTCTCTTATACAGTATTGTTCAGTTATACAGGTAAATAAAATGCTGGCTCATCTAAGTGTTAATAATTTTGCGATTGTTAAGTCTTTACAACTCGAGCTTTCTAAGGGCATGACCACCATTACAGGTGAAACAGGCGCGGGTAAATCCATTGCTATCGATGCTTTAGGGCTCTGCTTAGGCGGACGAGCCGATGCCGGCATGGTGCGACAAGGTGAAGAGAAAACCGAAGTTAGCGCCGCTTTTTTATTGGACAACAACTTACATGCAACACGTTGGTTAGAAGATAACGATCTGCTAGATGGCAGTGAGTGTATTTTGCGTCGTATTATCACAAAAGAAGGCCGCTCAAGAGCCTTCATTAATGGCAGCCCTGTTCCACTATCACAACTCAAATCTCTAGGGCAGCTACTTATCAATATCCATGGGCAGCACGCTCATCATCAATTGATGAAAAGTGAGCACCAAATGGCCATGCTCGACCAATATGCTGGGCATTTAAACCTACTAAAAAGCACACGAAGTGCTTACCAGCATTGGCGTCAGGCGGATAATAACCTCAAGCAGCTAAAAGAAAATAGCCAGCAAAACCAGGCGCAAAAACAGTTGCTTGAATACCAAATCAAAGAACTGAATGAGTTATCGCTAGGTGAAGAAGAATTTGCAGAGCTCGAGCAAGAGCACAAACGACTATCCAACAGTGGTGAACTCGCCACTACCTGTCAGCAAGCCATCGAACTTATTTACGAAGGTGAAGAAGTCAATGCGCTTGGTATTTTGCAATCGGCCAATCACTCCCTAATTCAATTAGCCGAATTAGATGAAAAGCTATCTGAGCTACCTAACATGCTGTCAGAAGCGATGATTCAACTTGAAGAAACGAAGAATGAATTACGCAGCTACTTAGATGGCATCGATGTTGATCCTGCTCGTATGGCTTATGTAGAAGAACGTTTTTCTAAAGTGATGTCTGTAGCTCGTAAACACCACGTAATGCCAGAAGAACTATACCAACATCATCAAGATCTTCTGGCCCAAGTAGAAGCGTTAGATTGCTCCGATGAACGTTTAGATGAGCTTGCTCAAGAAGTAGAACACAAGTACCAAAGCTTTCTAACACAAGCAGAAAAACTGCACAAATCACGCAGCCGTTACGCAAAAGAACTGAACAAACTGATCACACAAAGCATGCACGAATTGAGCATGGAGAAAGCAGTATTCAGTATCGAAGTTAGCAATGACAACACGCACCCATCGCCGCTTGGCATGGACAGCGTGTGCTTCTTAGTATCGACCAACCCGGGACAACCATTGCAACCTATAGCAAAAGTTGCGTCAGGCGGTGAGCTATCACGTATCTCTCTAGCGATCCAAGTGATCACCGCTCAGAAAGTAGATACACCAAGTTTAATCTTCGATGAAGTGGATGTAGGTATTAGTGGCCCAACAGCTGCCGTAGTGGGCAAAATGCTACGCAAGCTTGGCGAATCTACTCAAGTATTGTGTGTCACTCACCTCCCTCAAGTTGCCGGATGCGGCCATCAACAAATGTTTGTTGCTAAGCAAACCAAAGCAGGCCAAACCGAAACCCAAATGCACGCATTAGATGAACAACAACGTGTGGCAGAATTAGCTCGCTTACTTGGTGGTAGTCAAATAACCGACTCAACGTTGGCAAACGCAAAAGAACTGCTTATCGCCGCTTAATAGATCGACAAGGGATGAGATATGGATATCAGAGCAATACACAAAACCAACTGCTTAGATCTCATCCCTATTTTTATTGAGTTAGAACATTACTACTTCAAAGAAAAAGCTTCATCAAAACACGATCTGGTCCATTATCTAAAGAGCCAAGTCTTCTCTGAACATTCTGGTGTTAATATCATTGCGGTTTACGATAATGATGACGTCGTAGGCTTTGCATCTTATACCGTCATGTTCCCTGCCCCAAAACTCTCAGGGCAGATGTACTTAAAAGATCTGTTCGTATCTTCGAAGGTTCGAGGAAAAGGGGTTGGTCTCAAGTTAATGAAGTATCTGGCATCTTTGGCGATCAAGTGTGGATGCCAAAGGTTGGACTGGACAGCTGAAAGTAGTAACCCTACCGCAGGTCAGTTTTACCGCTCAATTGGTGCAACACTAATTCATGAAAAAGAGTATTATCGTTTTTCAGGTGATGCATTACGCGAATTCGCCAAAACCGACTAACGAGTCACTAGGCTTGGCTCACCGCTGAAAGCGTCCATCACCCTACCTCCGATTGAAATGTGCTCTTCGTCACCTAACTAATACGTCATGTGGTGACATTTACCGCCTAATATCGGTGAATAAATGCAACTCAACTCAAAATTCGTTGTCAGATTGTCTACCATACGACGCATAGCTTTTTACATCTGCGTCGAGCTTGTTTATTATCAGCGCAGTATTTTAAAGGTTACTAAGAAATTATTATGCAATTAAAGAAGTGGTTAGTTGCCGTACCATTAGCAATGACATTGCTGACAGGATGTTCGGTATTGGAAAAACTGGTTTATCGTATTGATATCAACCAAGGCAACTATGTAGAACAAAGTGCGGTTGATAAATTAAAGTTTGGGATGACTAAAGCACAGGTTCGCTTCGTATTAGGGTCGCCAATGCTTATTGAAAACGGCTATCCAAACACTTGGTATTACATCTATCATCATACTCCTGGCCATGGCGAACCAGTACAGAAAGATCTGATTGTAAACTTTAATGACCAAGGCACGCTCGCAGACATCAGTGGTGACTTTCCAAAAAGTGACGCATTTTACGAGCAAATTCAGTAAACTGACTTTTGCAAAAAACCTCCCGTTTGGGAGGTTTTTTATTATATAGAAATCACGTTAGTCAAACTTTGAGTAACTCACATGAGCTATTGGGTTTATATTAATCCTGCTTATTTTTACGTACAGAACTAGGCTTGCCACCGGTGACTGGGTCTGCACTTCCCTCGGCTTTAGCCTGCTCCGCCCGTTTACGGCGAATCTCTTTCGGATCGGCGAGTAACGGACGATAAATCTCTATTCGGTCTCGATCTCGAACGGTCACATCCAACTTCACGTTACGACTAAACACACCCACTTTGTTCTTGGACAAATCAATTTCAGGGTACAACTCCAATACACCGGATTGTCGAATGATCTCTTCTACCGTTGCGTGATTATTTACCACTAAGTTAAATACACGCTGTTCATGAGGAAGAGCATAGACAACCTCAACGTGAATCATATCTGACTCAATACTCATAACACTCGTAGACCTGTTTTGCGCGTTTAGTAAATGCATTTACCATATTACTAGTAAGCTCGTTAAAAATCTTACCGAAGGCCATCTCAATCATTTTACTTGAGAATTCAAACTCAAGCTTTAGTTCAACCTTGCAAGCTTGCTCATCTAGCGCGGTAAAAATCCAACCACCACGCAACGTCTTAAACGGGCCATCCACCAAGTTCATCATAATTGCCTGACCGGGGATCAACTCATTTGAAGTCGTAAACGTTTTGCTGATTCCAGCCTTCGCCACATCGACAGAAGCCACCATACCATTCCCCGAAGACTCAATGATTCTAGAGCCCGAGCAACCAGGCAGAAATTCAGGGTATTTAGCAACATCATTAACCAGATTGAACATCTGTTCGGCGCTAAAAGACACAAGCGCAGAACGGCTGACTTGCTTCATACATACTCCTATCGATACATGTACAGATTTAAAGCTACTCGCCAATTTTACTTTTATTCCACGATTGCGCAAATAAAAGGATTTCCTATCCGATATCCAACCCGTATAATGACGCTATTATGGCAAAGAAAAAAACGAAACAAAAAGCGGGTAGCAATACTATCGCGCTGAATAAAAAAGCTCGCCACGAGTATTTCATCGATGATGAAATCGAAGCTGGCTTGGAGCTCCAAGGTTGGGAAGTGAAAGCCCTTCGCCAAGGTAAAGCCAATATTTCTGAAAGTTACGTATTTATGCGTGACGGTGAAGCCTTTGTGAGTGGCATGACAATCACTCCTTTAAATCAGGCATCGACACACGTTGTGGCGAACCCTACACGTGTGCGTAAACTACTAATGAGTCGTCGTGAGCTAGATAACCTATTCGGACGTGTAAACCGTGAAGGTATGACATTAACGGCCCTCTCACTGTACTGGTCTCGCTCTTGGGTGAAACTAAAAATTGGCGTAGCAAAAGGTAAAAAGCTGCACGATAAACGTACGGATCTAAAAGAAAAAGACTGGGCAAGAGAAAAAGCGCGCGTAATGAAGAGCGCGCTGCGTTAATCTTGACCACTTAAACGCATAGTACTGGACAGCCAATGCTTTTCTGTTACTATGCGAATATTACCTGGGGCTGATTTAGGATTCGACGGGAATTCAGAAGTCTGAGGTGCATGCCGAGGTGCGGTAGGCCTCGTTAACAAACCGCAAAAAAATAGTCGCAAACGACGAAAACTACGCACTAGCAGCTTAATAACCTGCTAAGAGCTCTCTCGCCCTAGCTTCCGCACGTAAGACGGGGATCAACGAGGGATCAAACCCAAACGCGCTAGCCCGGATTCTCCCGCCTGAGAGATGAACGGCGAATTTTAATTCAGGCTAGTCATTCATTAGCGTGTCGGTTCGCAGGTGGATGGCGAAATTAAAGATCGACTAAGCATGTAGTACCAATGATGAACGGTTTTCGGACGCGGGTTCAACTCCCGCCAGCTCCACCAAACGTTTGGAAAAGGCCACCCTCGGGTGGCCTTTTTTGTATCAACAACCCACTATCCACTATCCACATTGTCTTCTTTTCTCACGCACTCATGCTACCTGATAACTTTTCACGAGCATTACTGCATAACTCTGAACGTACGCCGATTTAAAAACTCGTTGAGTATTAAGTAACAGACGATACGCTCATAAATACACCACCAAAACTACACGGAAGTTCAGAAGAACTCATCCAAGGACAAAAGTGTGTCTATATGTTCTTCGATTTAAAGTGTTCTAAGTTTTTGGGGTATCAACAACTACGAGTGCTAAATCTAAGTTATAGAATTATGATGGGTTAAAGTAGAACAATTTGGGTTTATCACTAACCATCAAAAGATACTAAATAAGCCTTTTCTTTTGCTCTTGGTTATCACAATTGGCGGAAAAATAAATTATCAAGTCAATCTAGCATTACGATGTAAAGCAATAAAAATACCTCTTGACAAAGCGAATAATTAACTGTTTTCAATACGATTTCATTGTCTGAAACCTAGTATTTATAGAGTTTTTATCATTCGGTAGCTCTCGTTTATTTTGCTTTCACATTACCTGATGAAAGCCTCAAAAATCCAATACAATATAACTACCTAAGATTAGCGCAGACTGAGTGTTCCAGATTTAAACTTTATTAATGCTAATAAAAATCGGTCAAATAGATAAACATAAATCTAAAAATGTAATTTTCAAATTCACAAGTTACAGAGCAATGCAATATGAATCACATAGTTAAAATTAAATATTGTAAAAACACACAATACATATAGATTTATAGATTTTTAAAATGAAAAAAGTCGATGTGAGAAATTACTTATTTGGATTTATTACAATCATATTGTTGAGCATTAATATGAGTTTTGGAGAGAGTATATTGAATAACGATAAAGTTAACCAATACACACCACAAATCAATGGTGTGATAACAAAAAAAGGGAAGCCGATTAATAACCAAAAGGTTAGTCTTAATATTGGTTTAAGCGCTTCAGGAAAATCAATAGACTTATCAACATTTACTGACAGCAATGGTCGGTTTGAATTTTCTCCTGTGTATGAGAACAAAGAGAGCGTTAAGATCCCGCTTATTGAACATTATGTAACTATTGTTTTAACCACAGAACTAGATATTGATGAAAGCGTTATTATTTGGGAAGGTTCGTTCGATGGCTATGAAATAGAGGATTACGTAAAAAACAATATGGCTAATCTAGTCTGTGATGCAGCAAACCCTCTTAAGTACTTTGCTTTTTCAATTGATGATGACGAAAACGATGACTACTACGTAAATAGTCAATGTGATTTATTTGGATATATTGACTCTGACTTATATGGAAATTAAAGAATGCAATCACTCTCACCAAAACTATCATCTAGAATCGCAGAAATCCCCTATTCTGTATTCGCAACTAATGTTCGTAACGTTAGTGGTTATATAGCAAAGTTTTTTACATTTGATCTAAGGAATGATGTCAAAAAAGGAACGACAAGTGGCTTTATGGGATTTGGTGGAATGACATCAGATTTTGTAGCGATAGGTCGAGGTAAGGGCGAGTTTGCCGATACTTTGGTATTTTCCTTCCGTGGCACTCAAGTAAACATCGGCGACATTATGACCGATGGAAACATTGGGATATCAGGTACCTCATCCGGTTACAGGGTACATGCAGGTTTTGTAAATCTCTTCAATACGATAAAGCCACAACTTGCAGCATACATCGCTGGTTATTCGAAAAAGAACATGAAAGCACCGAAGGCAATACACTGTGTAGGTCATAGTTTAGGTGGTGCTCTTGCTTCATTAGCGGCAGATTGGGTGAAGAGTCAGTACGGCTATAGCGTACACCTATATACTTTTGGCGCACCAAAAGTTGGCTTTAAACCATACGCAAGAAGGGAGTTAGATTCTTCCTATCGCTGCACTCATGGCGCAGATCCAGTTCCTATGTCTCCTCTTTGGCCATTTACTCACGGTGGTATTGAGTATCGGCTAGATGGAAGTTCTGGCATCTACTTCTGCGCTCATGGACTAGGAAAAAAATCTGTTCCGGGTTATGTCAATACCGCTACAAGTAATGAGTGGTCGGCACTACAACCCAAATCTCAAGCTTACCTAGAACGCAACGTATTTCTTGACTTCAACAATAGATATAATGCTCGGATGACTGATGGTTGGGTAAGTAAAATAGTCTCTTCAATTTTGACCTTATTAAGAATTTCAGGTCTGGGTCATATAATACAACAAATAGCAACTGTAGGCCTTACTGCTTGGGATCAACTAGCTAAAGCTATGGCGTACATCTCAAAACTAAAAAACGAGTATACAGAACACGTTCGCGGTATTTTAGGTCACATGAATGTAATGTCAGGTAGCGCAGCGATCGACCTATCGAGTATTACTTATAGAGTGATAAAACTTTGTTTTTCGAGACTAGTAAGAAGGTTAGATAGTCATGTTAGAAATGCTCTAAATATAGTAGAGTGACAGTAAAAGGCACGAACAATTATTCTAAAAAACGCTCTATTATCCTCAACTAGATTGAGTTCAGAAAAAGCGAAGCTATTTAGGCTTCGCTTTTTATTAGGGCTTAGAGTTGTTAACAATATTAAAATCTATATTCCACACCTAGTGATGCTTGGTTAAAGTCTGTTTCCGTGTTTGCACCGTTCGCGACATTCTCCGCATTGAGTTCTACGTCGTACCACATATATTCTGCGTTAACTAAGAAGTTATCAGTAACTTTAAAACCGACACCAGCACCAGCGAATACACCTTCATCATCTTTGTTGCCTTGGAAGCCCGCAACGTTGTAATCCGTCGAGTACCACATTTGACCGCCTTTTGCGTAAAGGTCGACACGATCAGCAATGGGAGCGGTAACTTTTATAGCCGCTGTATAGCCGTCTGTTTCGGCATTTGCTAGGTTATTACCATAGCTACCGAAATCAATGTAACCACCTTCCAACGCTAAGTAAGGATTAAAACGGTAACCAACTAAACCTTGAATAACATCGCTGTCATCATCAAAGTCATCTTGTCCATCAACTTTTAAGTAACCGTAGTTGGCGCCAACATATACACCATGATCGTTGGAGTCCGCAGCATGTGATAAAGTACTAAACGTTGCTAAAGAAAAAAGGCTAATCAAAGTAACAACATTGCTTTTCATTTCGTTCTCCTAATATAAGTTCCATTGAAGGTTCGAATAGTAAAGAGCAAATGCAATGCCAACTTTAAATTAATGAAAAATATATTTAATTTTATAGAATACTGACAATCCTCTAAAGATCGCCGAACAAAAATAGAAAAAAAGAGCTGTCTGTTTACTTTATATAAACAATACTAAATTGGGGTTAATCGCTGATGTGAAAAAGATTCTTGTTAATTTGTAGATTTTTCAAAGAAATTAAATAAACATCTAAAATACTCTTGTAGATTAATCCGTCAAAAAACGCTTAGCTAGTTTTTATAAGAAAGGAAGCTAATCACACATACGTTGCATCTTACTTTGCTTCAAGCCGTGAATATTCTACTCTTTGCCTAAGCAGAGTTTAATGGAACAGAAGTATGTTAAAAGGCAGTGAATACCCTTCTATTCGAGCATTAAGGACGTTTGTCGCGGTCTCTAATTACCTCAGTTTCTCTAAAGCAGCGGATGCCCTATGTATTACGCAAAGCGCAGTAAGCAAACAAATCGCATCGCTGGAGCAATTGGTGGGTTTACCTTTAATACAAAGAGGGGCGAGTGGTATTGAGTTAACCGAAGAGGGCAAGCGTTATCTGCCGCAAGTCACAGAAGCTTTGGAGCTTATTCAGCATGCAACTGCCAACTTAATCCAGTCAGATTCAAAGCAAGAATTACTCACCGTGGATGTAACCCCTTCTTTTGCCAGCCTTTGGTTGATACCTAATATTGATGACTTCCACCAGCAACATCCTAACATCCGAGTAAGAGTCTGTACCGGGGATGGGAACGTCAAAGATTCGAGCAACGAAAGTGACTTACATATTCGCTGCCTTCCATTATCCACACATTATGAATACAGCAACTTACTGTGCGAAGAAACATTGTTATTAGTCGGTTGCACAAATGCTCCTGCAATTGAGAGTGTGCACGCTGTTAGCAATTATCCTTTTATACCTCAAATCACTCGCCCTCAGCTATGGGAGCAATTTAAAGCTGTCTACACTGTAGAATCTCCCGTTACCTATCAACCTGTAGGCGTCGAACATTTTTACCTAGCTTGCGAAGCTGTCAGAATGGGAAAAGGGCTCGCCTTGCTTCCCGATTTTATGGCGCAGTATTCGATTTTAAGAGGGGACATTCAGCATGTTCTCAACCTCTCTTTACAGAGCGGTTATGGTTATTACGTGATGATTCCAAATTATCGACTTTCAGCTAAAAAAGTAGTGGCATTTCACGAATGGCTGAAGAGCAAGCTAAGTTAATGTTGTTTCTTTAAACTCGTTTAGGTAAACCAAAACAACTCAAAGACTTCGGTATCTGTCTGCTCAAATTTATGGCATTCTCATCCATACTATTTAAAAAGGATAAATGGATAGTAGGATATGGACAGCAACACGCCAAGACTCTCTTTACGCACCATTGAGCCGACCGATTACCCAGAGCTCGCGGAATTAATGGACCTTGTTTTTCCTGATGTTGGTGGCTCATGGCCACGCCTGACCATCATGGATCTTATTCATCAGTTTCCTGATGGACAAATCTGTATTGAGGATAACGGAAAAATTGTCGGCGCAGCGCTAACAATCAAAGTGGACTACAACCGATTTTCACTTCCTCACCTGTACACCGACATCATCACCGAGAACAACGTCATCCAAAACCAAGTGACCGGTGACGCCATGTATGGTCTCGATGTATTTGTCCACCCGGACTATCGAGGGCTACGTTTAGGTCGACGTTTGTATGATGCGCGTAAAGAGCTTTGCCGTAGTAAGAACTTCAAAGCAATTTTAGCCGGTGGTCGCATCCCGAATTACCACAAATATGCTGACGAACTGAGCGTGGCTGAATACATCGACAAGATAAAACGCCGTGAGCTTCACGATCCTATTTTGTCTTTTCAGCTTGCAAATGACTTCGATGTAAAGCGTATTATGCGTGGTTACTTGCCAGAGGATAGTGCTTCTAAAGGCTACGCAACTCTACTGGAGTGGGATAACTTCTTCTACGAAGAGGATATTCAATCCGTACACGATGTAGAAAAAACGCTGATTCGGATTGGTGTTGTGCAATGGCAAATGCGTGCTATGAATGACTTAGAGGACTTGCTCGATCAGGCTGAGTTCTTCATCTCTTCTCTTGCGAACTACAAAGCCGATTTCGCCCTATTCCCTGAATTCTTTAACGCGCCGCTGATGGGATTGCAAAACGACCAAAATTCCGTCGAAGCAATTCGCTTTTTGGCTAGCTTTACAGAAGAGATCAAAAACCGCTTCTCGCAGATGGCCGTCACCTACAACATCAACATTATTGCAGGCAGTATGCCCGTCATCGAGGATGGCAAGTTGTATAATGTGGCCTACTTACTGCAACGAGATGGTGAAATAAACGCTCAATATAAGATTCACATCACGCCCCATGAGCAAAAAGACTGGGTGATCGACGGTGGTGACAATGTTCAGGTGTTCGAAACCGATGCAGGCAAAGTCGGCATACTGATTTGTTATGACAGCGAGTTCCCAGAGTTGGGAAGAATGCTCGCCGAGCAAGGCGCACAAATTGTGTTCGTTCCTTTCTGGACAGACACAAAAAATGGCTACCAACGAGTACGAATCTGTTCCCAATCACGAGCCATCGAAAACGAATGCTACGTTGCAATTGGGGGCAGTGTCGGCAACTTACCTCGTGTTGATAATGTCGATATCCAGTACGCACAATCTGCCGTATTCTCACCGTCGGATATCTATTTCCCACACGATGCGACCTTGACAGAAGCAAGCGCCAACACCGAAATGATAATCTTCGCTGATGTTGATTTGACTAAGTTGAAACAGCTTAATACCGAAGGCTCTGTCACCAACTTACGTCATCGCCGCCTTGATTTGTATGGCGCATTCACCAAAGCCAAAGAGTCATAAGGATCTCCCTAGTTCGCCGCTACCAAAGAGCGTGGCGGCGAGTAAAGCCAGCTGCAGGTTGATTCTGCGCAATTATCAGAGGCATGTCAGTTTTTCTCAACGGTGAGAAACAAGAATTGACCCAATAGGACATTCGGAGTATCACTCCAACTTCGTTCCGCTTTTGTTAGGGGAAAGCTTTTGGAACATATTAACGAACTTCTCATGTCAATGAAGCCTTTGCTTGAGCAATACGGCTACGTTGCGCTGATTGTCAGTATATTTCTAGAAGGGATAGGTATCCCGATGCCTGGTCAATCACTGATGATCGCGGCATCTTTGCTCTCGTCAGAACAAGTCATGAACCTAAGTATGGTAATGATGGTATCGTGGCTGAGCTGCTTTTTTGGTAATACCTGTGGCTACTTAATCGGTTATTACTTTGAGGGGTGGTTAGATAAAAAAGGCTACATTTCCAGCCCGAAGATGCAAACGCTTCAATTGACTATCCAGAAATACGGCCCTACGTGCTTGGTGGTCAGCCGCTTTATTGAAGGAATGAAGCAATTTATGCCTCTTGCATGCGGTATCGCGAAAATGCCACGTAGAGAGTTTTTGCTCGGTAACGCCCTCGCGGCGACGGTTTGGGTATTGGTATTCAGCTTGTCAACTCACTTTGCATTTGAACATTTAAGCGTGTTGAGCAACCTGTACACCGAATACAAATATCTGGTATGGGCATTTGCTGCTGTCTTATTTACGTGGATGGTTTTAGGTATTGTTAAACGCAAAAAAGCCAAATCAATGCAATAACGACAGTCTCTTCATTAGCGCATAACTAAAGCTCGTGGTATCAGTGAGATACGCAACACGAGCTTTTATCTTTTTCTTTACGTGCAAAATTTAAACAGCCATTTAGACGTCTAGACGTTGACAATGTAGAAATGTGATATTAGTCTGCTCTTCTCTCTTATCATTAACATTGTCGTTTACATGTCCGGTTCCCAACAAACAACTAAAACAGTTGCACCGTCTGCGGTCGCACTGATCCCATTAATTGTATTCCTTGCGCTATTTATTGGCGTAGGCACTTACTTATCTTTGCAAGGCGTGGAATTTGCCTTCTACCAGCTGCCTGCACCCATCGCGGTATTACCAGCCATCATCATTGCGTTTCTTTTAAGTAAAGAGAAACTTAACCGCTCAATCGAACACTTCATGCGTGGTGTTGGCCACCCAGACATCATCGCAATGTGTATGATCTATCTGCTTGCAGGTGCCTTTGCTGCGGTAGCAAAAGCCTCTGGCGGTGTTGATGCAACAGTAAACCTTGGCTTATCCGCTATTCCAACCAGCATGATTTTACCGGGCATTTTTCTGATTTCTGCTTTTATCGCAACAGCAATGGGGACTTCGATGGGTACCATCGCAGCCGTTGCCCCCGTAGCGTTGGGTATTGCTGAATCAGCAGGAATGAGCTTACCGTTAACCGCAGGTGTTGTACTGAGCGGCGCTATGTTTGGTGATAACCTTTCTATCATCTCTGACACCACCATCGCGGCGACACGCTCTCAAGGTTGTGAGATGAAAGACAAGTTTAAAGAGAACATTCGTATTGCTTTACCTGCGGCGTTGATCGCGATTGCAGTGTTCGCTTTCAACAGTACCGCGACTCAAGTGCCTGCAACTGGCGATATTGAGTGGCTAAAAGTCTTGCCGTACATCACTATTTTGATCCTAGCGGTATCTGGTGTGAATGTGTTTGTGGTTCTGTCGATTGGCATTCTTTTGGCTGGCGGAGTGAGCTTGGCATCGATTGACAATTACGGACTGACTAATCTAGCCCAAGACGTTTACAAAGGCTTTGGTAACATGCAAGAGATCTTCTTGTTATCCATGCTGATTGGTGGTTTGAGTGAACTAATGCGTCGCCAAGGTGGTCTTGCTTTTCTAACAAATTTCGTTAGTAGCCTTATCCACGCGTTTGGCTCTAGTCACTCTAAGCATGCGAACAGTCGTGCAAGCGAGCTAGGTATTGCAGGTTTGGTATCAATGGTCAATGGCTGTACGGCAAACAACACCGTAGCCATCATTGTATCGGGCAGCGTTGCTCGCCAACTGGCGGAAGAGAATAATGTCTCTCCTCGCCGCTCAGCAAGCTTGTTAGACATTTTCTCATGCGTGGTGCAAGGCGTGTTGCCTTACGGTGCTCAAGTACTGCTGCTAGGTTCCGTGTTCAACCTATCGCCACTTGAAGTAGTTGCCAATTCTTACTACTGTTTTGCATTAGCGATAGCGGCTGTTGTCGCGGTGTTTATCAAACATCCCGCTCGTCAACCTGTAGCGCAAACTGAGAACTAACGACAAATACCGAAAAGGCTCCGATGGAGCCTTTTTACTTTCCTTTCTTCTTTTTTTCTTTTCCGCGAGCAGATTTACTTCAAAGCTGAACGCAAACTTTGCGCACTGTGTAAAGGAATAGCAAAGCGATGCGCCACATCGCGTAGAGCTTCCACCTGAGCCGCGTTACTGATTGCTAATTCGCCTGCCACATCGACGTGGTTATTCTCAAACCCCACTCTCACATCGAATCCAAGTAACATCGCACTCGCTAAACAGTCTTGCTCTCGCGCGCCAAAAGCACAAATGGCACATCGAATTTCTTCCTCGTCAAAACGCGCCAAATTCAAACCTCGTAAATCCCATGGCGAAGACTGTTGAGCTTGGTGATAACGCCCTAACACCACTAATGCATGCTGATACGTTTTAGGTAACACGCCCGCATCGCGTAGTTGGAAATAACGTTCAATGTCGGTTGTATCGTAGAGAATAATTTGGCTCACGATGCTGTTCTCTGCCAACCAATGGAAAAAGGCATGCCCTTCTTTCTCACTTGCGCGATCGGGGATTAACTCCCTCAATGCGAAAGAAGCCGCTTCAGGTTTCACAGCTTTGACTAACGCCCGCTGTTGTGGCGGAGAATATAAACCCACCGCTTCTGTGGTGAGCTGAACCATCATGGTTTCTCCCACCGCTTCTTTCACGGCATGGTAAATTGCCATGTTGTCGTCGATGTCTAATGAATGACGTCCGTTGGCGTCTCTAGCATGCAAATGGATCATGGCAGCCCCTACCGTTTGACAAGCGATAGCCTCTGCAACCAGTTCGTCTGTTGTCATGGGTAAGCTGGCGTGATCGTGCTTAGTTTTTCTTGCACCGTTTGGGGCCACGATAATAGCGATAGGCTCTCGTATACATCGATTTTCTAATTCCATTCCTTCGCTACCTCTTTTAGCGTTAATGAGAGTTTGCCAACTAGTTCATCAATATGGTGAGGCTGAATAATGAATGGCGGCGCAAGCAAGATATGGTGCCCATTAACGCCATCAATCGTTCCGCCCATTGGATAGCACATTAAGCCATTTTCCATTGCTCGCTGTTTGATGCGTTTGTCTGCCAATGTGGCTTTACTCAGAGGCGCCTTGCTTTCTTGATCCGCCACCAGCTCAATGCCAAAAAACAAACCTTTACCACGAATGTCGCCAATGTACGGTAAATGGGCCAATGCAGAAGTAAGCCCATTACGCAGCAAAGCACTTTGCCGATTCACCGCCGTTAATAAATCATCTTGGAAGATGGTTTGAATGGTCGCCACGGCAGCAGCGCACGCCACAGGGTGCGCCATAAAAGTATGACCATGTTGGAAAAAACCGCTTCCACCGGCAATAGCTTGGTAGACTCGATCATTCGCAACCACCGCGCCAATAGGTTGATAACCCGCACCAAGCCCTTTAGCCATACAAACCAGATCGGGCTCTGCCTCTTCTTGCTCAAACGCAAAAAAACTGCCACTTCGCCCAACGCCACACATGACTTCATCCAAGATCAATAACACATCGTATTGGTCGCATATTTCGCGAATACGCTTGAAATAACCTTGCGTTGCAGGCACAGCTCCAGCGGTGGCTCCCACAATGGGCTCGGCGACAAAAGCCATGACATTATCAGCCCCCAACTCAAGAATTTTTGCCTCTAGTTCATTCGCCGCTCGCAATGAGTAATCCAATTCCGACTCATGACTCTGCTGATAACGATAAGCATAGCAAGGGGCAATGTGATGACTCGGATGCAAGATAGGTTTGAACGGTTCACGTCGCCATTCATTACCACCGACCGCCAGAGCTCCCAACGTATTGCCGTGATAACTTTGCTGACGCGCGATGAATTGCTTTTTCTCTGGCTTACCTGATTCCACGAAATACTGCCGCGCCATTTTTAGTGCCGACTCCACCGCTTCTGATCCTCCACTGACTAAGTACACATGGTTGAACTGTTCAGGCATGTGCTGACAAATCAATTCTGCTAGGCGCTCACTGTTGTCACTAGTAAAAAATCCAGTATGAGCAAATGGCACTCGCTCGAGCTGTTCCAACATGGCTTTTTTAACGGCGTGATGACTGTGGCCAAGGTTTGATACCGCAGCACCACCACAAGCATCGAGATACTGCTTTCCATGCTTATCGAATAGATAAACACCTTCACCTCTATCGATGATTGGTAGCGTAGCATGGCAATGACGGTGAAATACGTAAGACATTTGAGTCCCTTCCAATGTGTAATACTTGCACACATCATCAGGAACAAACCCAAACGTGACAAGAGAATAAATCTCACCCTCTATGAGCTTTTGGAATACCACAAACCAAAAACACCAAAACCCTTGATATTTAAAAAATAAAATAAAAATAGGCCAGCTTTTTTAAAGGCTGGCCTATGGGTAACCCAAAGCTAAAAACAGAATCGTTTTACGCGTTTAGTGCCTGTTCTAAATCGGCTAGAATATCGTCAATATGTTCAATACCCACCGATAAACGAATCATCTCTGGAGACACACCAGCTTGTTTTTGTTCTGCTTCGCTCAATTGACGATGAGTCGTCGATGCAGGATGGCAAGCCAATGATTTTGCATCGCCAATGTTCACCAAACGCTTAAAGATTTTCAAAGCATCATAAAAACGCACACCAGCGTCATAACCATCTTTTAAACCAAACGACAAAATCGCAGAAGGCTTACCTTTCATGTATTTTTCGGCGAGATGGAAGTGTTCAGAACTTGGCAATCCGGCATAACTTACCCAACTGACTTTGTCATTCTGTTCCAAGAATTCAGCCACTTTGAGTGTGTTCTCGGTATGGCGCTCCATACGCAGCGGTAACGTTTCTAGCCCTTGCATAAGCATAAATGCATTCATCGGTGATAATGCGGCTCCGGTATTACGCAGTGGTACGGTACGCGCACGCCCGATAAATGCCGCCTCACCAAACGCTTCGGTATACACCACGCCGTGGTAAGAAGGTTCTGGTTGGTTGAAAACAGGAAAGCGGTCTTTGTGCTGCGCCCAAGGGAATTTACCTGAATCCACAATCACGCCACCCAATGTGGTGCCATGCCCACCAACGTATTTAGTGAGAGAGTGAACTACGATATCCGCACCGAACTCGATGGGTTTGCACAGCACTGGCGTCGCGACGGTGTTATCCACAATCACAGGCACGCCTTGTGCGTGAGCAAGCTCCGCCACACGTTCTAAATCGATGATATTACCTGCAGGGTTACCAATGCTCTCGCAGTACACCGCTTTGGTATTTTCATCAATTAACTCGGCCAAACTTTCTGGCTTGTCATCTTTAGCAAACTTCACCTGAATACCCTGATTTGGCAGCATGTGCGCAAACAAGGTATAAGTACCGCCATAAAGTTGCGGCGTAGAAACGATGTTATCGCCCGCTTGCGCTAAGGTCAGAATCGCATAGTTAATCGCTGCACTCCCCGCACTCACGACCAATCCAGCAATGCCGCCTTCTAACGCCGCCATGCGTTTTTCCAGCACGTCATTAGTCGGATTCATGATGCGAGTGTAGATATTCCCCGGCACTTCCAAGTTAAACAGATCAGCACCATGCTGCGCGTTATCAAACTCGTACGCGACTGTTTGATAAATCGGCGTCGCGACAGATTTAGTGGTAGGGTCAGTTTCGTAACCAAAATGGATGGATAGCGTTTCGTCTTTCATGTTCTTCCCTGTCTTTCATCACTCAAATAGCGGCAAGCAAAGCACTTACCTTGCTTATAAAACTTATATTGCCCAATTTTTCAACAAATAACGTAGGGATGAATCACAGAGATAAAACGCTAATTCAACTGTCCAAGTAACCAGTGACGAAACGTTTCTGTCGCATTCGTACGTGTGTTCATGATCAAGTAATACCCTGCATTGGCAGAAATCGGTTTGAATGGAGAAACCAAACGCTCTGTCGTCAATTCATCCTCAATCAGTGCCATTCGTGCCATCGCAATCCCAACGCCAGCTTCGGCTGCAGACATTGCCATATCCGTTCGATTAAAAAAGTGTCCGATATCGGTTTTAAAATCCAACCCCATCGCTGACGCCCAATATAGCCACTCATAGTCACGCGTCGCTTTTTCCCATGGCATCGCATCGTGTAGTAGCGTCGCCTCTTGCCATTGCTTCACTGGCATTGAGTTTTTTTGCTCACCAAACAACGTTTTTAGCCAGCCATGATCCTCAAGGTATTTTGGACTCATCACCGGTAGCAGATGCTCATCCAAAATCAGCTCCGCGTTAGCATTTCTATAAGGATGAAGACCATAGTCAATTGCGACGTCATAGTCTTTTATCTCACTATTTACCAGCGCACCTTCCGCAAAGATTTGTACTTGGATATCCGGATTATCATGATGGAAGCTTTCGAGCTTTGGGACTAACCATTTGAAAGCAAAAGAAGGCGTCAACTTCAAACGAATTTCATTGGTTTGCTTTTCTACTTTTAGCTCATCAAGCAATTTGCTCAGTTCCGAAAAGTGAAACTGCGTCGCTTGGTGTAACTGAGTGCCTTTTACGGTTAAACGAATACCGCGAGAGTGGCGTTCAAATAAAGTAAAACCTAATAACGCTTCCAAATGAATAATTTGTTGGCTTATGGCACCAGTGGTGAGGTGTAAATGTCTTGCAGCACCAGTAAAGCTGCTGTACTCCGCGACTTGGCTAAATAGGCACAAACCACTTATCAGATTACTTTTCATCCTTGAGCCTATAGTTTTTCTAAACACAGTGTGTAATTTATATCGATTGTTAACAAAAGGTAAAGAAAAGAAACTGAGCACTCTGATAAATGTGTGGAGTGCATCAATGGAAGTCATCGTATTAGGCAGCGGCGTTATCGGCTTAACCTCTGCTTGGTATTTATCTCAAGCAGGCTATCAAGTTACCGTCATTGACCGCCAACCAAGCAGTGCCATGGAAACGAGCTTCGCCAATGCCGGGCAGATTTCATATGGCTATTCTTCGCCTTGGGCTGCGCCTGGTGTTCCTGTTAAAGCCATTAAGTGGTTAATGGAGGAGCATGCTCCACTTAAAATCAAACCCACTCTGAATGCCGACATGATCCGCTGGGCGAGTAAAATGGTCGCGAACTGCACCCTACCTCGCTATCAAGTTAACAAGGCTCGCATGCTTTCTATCGCTAACCACAGCCGTATTTGCTTAGAACAGTTACGCCAAGAACACGCCATTGAGTATCAAGGGCGTCAGTTTGGGACCTTGCAAGTATTCCGAACACATCAACAGCTGCAAGCTATTGAAAAGGACATGCAGCTCCTTGAACAAAGCGGAACCCGATTTAAGCTAATGGACGTCGAACAATGTATTGAACAAGAGCCAGGGCTTGCACTTGTGAAAGACAAACTGGTTGGTGGCTTGCATCTACCTGATGACGAAACGGGCGATTGCCATCAATTTTGCCAACAACTAACGGAGCTTGCTAAGGCACACGGTGTCCGATTTGAGTTCGATACTGAAGTAAGCAATTGGGTTACAGTAGGCAAAAAGATCATAGGTGTCCAAACGAACCGAGGACAATTTAAAGCAGACCAATATGTGGTGGCCTCTGGCAGCTACTCTACAGCGCTACTCAAGCAACTCGATATTGATATTCCGGTCTACCCTGTCAAAGGCTATTCACTCACCATCCCGATGGAAGATGAACACTTCTCTCCTCGATCTACTGTGATGGATGAAACCTATAAAGTCGCTATGACTCGATTTGATGACCGAATTCGCGTAGCTGGCACCGCAGAATTAGCAGGGTTTGATGCTTCCCTTCCACAAAAGCGCAAAAACACCATCGAAATGGTCATCCGTGATCTTTTTCCTCGTTGTGGTGACTTCAGCCAAGCTGAGTTTTGGAGCGGCTTTAGGCCAATGACGCCTGATGGCACACCAATTATCGGCGCGACTAAATACGATAACCTTTTTACTAACACCGGACACGGAACTCTGGGCTGGACGATGGCTTGTGGTTCAGGTCAATTGCTAGCAAGCGTAATGAAAGGTGAAAAAGCAAAAGTGATGGATAATGCGGAGCTTAACCTTTGTCGTTACGCCTGAGCACATGACTGAACAAAAAACAGGCAGACACTTACTCCACAAAATGCATAACCATTGGCATTTTTAACTCATCAAAATCGCAGCACATTTAAATGACAATGTGCTGCATAATTAATCATCAGGCAAATCTTCTACCTAAAAGGAGCAAATAAGCAACAAGAACCAAATTTTAACAACTACTCTCCATTCTGTGTTCATCATCACGCTACAAAGGATTTGTAGCTAAAAAAGTTAACAATTGCATTACATAAAGGGTAATGTATTGTGTGAAAAACAACCACAAACACAACTAACAGGGAAAATACTCATGCAGTCATTAGTTGATTTTCTGAATGGAATTATTTGGAGCCCGGTACTGATCTATTTGTGCCTTGGCGCAGGTTTGTTCTATTCAATCATGACGCGTTTTGTACAAATTCGTCACTTCTTTGAGATGTGGCGCTTATTACTTTCAGGGAAGAGTTCAACAAAAGGGATATCATCATTTCAGGCACTTGCCGTTTCACTGTCTGGCCGTGTAGGTACAGGTAACATTGCTGGTGTTGCTGCTGCTATCGGTTTCGGTGGCCCAGGCGCCGTATTCTGGATGTGGGTCGTAGCCTTCTTTGGCGCTGCAACCGCATACGCAGAATCAACACTTGCACAAATTTATAAAGAAGAAGACGAAGGCGAGTTCCGTGGTGGCCCTGCTTACTATATTGAGAAAGCAATGGGACAAAAATGGTACGCTTGGATCTTTGCTATCGCGACCATCTTTGCTTGTGGTGTTCTACTTCCTGGCGTTCAATCGAACAGTATCGGTAACGCAGTAGAAGCCGCATTTGGCTCAGGTGACATGATTGAAACCGCTATTGGTACCTTCAGTTTTGCTAAAATTTTCACTGGTACGGTTGTTTGTGTCATTTTGGCTTTCATCATTTTTGGTGGCGTAAAGCGTATCGCGAACTTTACCCAAGTCGTTGTGCCATTTATGGCGTTAGCTTACATCATTACTGCGTTTGTCATCATCCTTCTAAACATTGGTGAGGTTCCACGCATTTTCGGCATGATCATTGGTGACGCGTTCACACCAATGGCAGGCGTTGGTGCAGCAATCGGCTGGGGTGTAAAACGTGGTGTCTACTCCAACGAAGCAGGTCAAGGTACTGGTCCTCACGCAGCAGCAGCAGCGAGTGTTGATCACCCTGCTCAGCAAGGTCTTGTTCAATCTTTCTCTATTTACATCGATACACTACTTGTGTGTTCAGCAACCGCGTTCATGATTCTTATCACTGGCGCGTACAACGTAAATGGTGCGATTGAAGGTACATTCCTGGTTCAAAACCTACCAGCGGATATTGGTGCAAATGGCCCTGTGTTTACACAGATGGCGATCGAAAGCGCACTACCTGGCGTGGGTAAACCATTCATCGCAATCGCTCTATTCTTCTTCGCGTTTACGACCATTCTGGCTTACTACTACATTGCAGAAACGAACATTGCTTACATTCGTCGTACGTTCAAAGTAAATGGACTGATGTTTATTCTGAAAGTCATTATTATTTCATCCGTGTTCTACGGAACCGTGAAAACCGCCAACTTAGCATGGGCGATGGGTGATGTAGGCGTAGGACTGATGGCGTGGCTAAACATCATCGGTATTTTGATCATTTTCTTTATGTCGAAGCCTGCACTCAAAGCACTGAACGACTACGAAGAGCAACAAAAACGTGGTGTGACCGATTTTACATTTAACCCTGTTGCACTGGGCATTAAAGGCGCAGATTACTGGGAAGATAAGTACCGACGTAAAACGGGTAAAGCTCCAACGGCAGACAGCAATAGCGCAGAAACTGTTGAGCAACCATCAACGTAGCGTTATCACATAAATAAGAAAAAGCAGTGGTCCGATTGAGGACATAAAAAAGGGGGATTAACCAATAGTTAATCCCCCTTTCTTCATTATGAGTAACAGCTTAGGCGATAACCGCTTCAACTTTACGAGCGATTTTTGCTTTACCGACAGGTAACACTTCACGACCAAATTCGTTGTTCAGTACTTGCGCCATTGCGAAGTAAATTGCACTTGCGCCACAGAAGATACCCTCGAAGCCAGCGATAGCACCGATCACTTCGCTACCAGTGAAATCACGAGCAGCAAGCAAGAAGAACAGGATAGTTAGAGAACCAAATACCACTTGCTTCGCTGTTGGGTAACATAGAGAACCAATGAACATGAAACCAGTGAAGATGCCCCAAAGCGCTAGGTACCAACCCATAAAGCTTGCAGGGCTTGCAGGAAGACCCATGTGAGGCATTACGATTAGACCTACCAATGTTAGCCAAAATAGACCGTAAGAAGTAAACGCAGTTGTGCCGAACGTATCACCGCGTTTAAAACACATGATGCCAACGATTACTTGGCTAAGGCCACCGTAAAAGATGCCCATCGCTAGAATCATAGAGTCAATTGGGAAAAATCCTGCATTATGAATATTGAGCAGAATAGTGGTCATACCGAAACCCATTAGACCTAGCGGTGCTGGGTTAGCCAGTTTTGTCGACATGTACAAATACCTTTCTTCAAAAATGTTGATAAAAAATGCGCGCGAATTTTAATGGGCTGCAGAACAAAAGAGAAAAGCTGTTATTGAAAACTTAGATTCCATAAATAAACCACTACATATATAAAAAAAGACCCTGCAAAAAAGCAGAGTCTTTATAGATGGTTAGGTTGTTTTTTGCTCGATCACTGACAAGAAATCTCGTCCCAGAACCAGTTGCTTTGCGTTGGGCTTTCCCACACTCCTGGGCCATTTTTCGCAACAAAACATTTGTTTTGGTACGTCACTTTATCGCCGTTAGCGACTTGCGTTACACCCGGCTCCCACTGAATAAAATTGCCTGTCACTGGTGGTTCTGGCTCGGTTACTGGCGGCTCAGGTTCTGTGACGGGCGGCTCCGTAGGAGTGCCTGAAACCAGCTTCCACGGGTCTCCTTTCGTTGGCTCATTACCTTGTGACCACCATTTCGCTTCGTAAACAGCACCTTGGTAAGAGACTTGTTCCCCCGTGTTATATACTTTGCCAGAATCCCAAGCTGCCACACCACCTACAGGCGGATCGACCGGATCCACTGGATCTAACTTGTCAACTACACGAACTTCTGGCCAACCCGCATGAGATTGGTAGAAGTTAGTTACACATTTCTCATAATCACCCGCAACTAGCGCAGTGTAAGCCGTTTGGAAACCAACAAGCTCACATTCAAATGAGTGACCTCCAGGACGATCTGAGTAGTATTTCCAGTTACCATCCCAGTTGGTGTAAAGCACGTCTGTCGCACCATTTAGATTTAAGCTGCCGTAAGGCGTCTGCTGCCAACAGGTATTGGTCTCATCGGCTTCAATTGGAATTTGATAATGAGCGGCAAGTCCTTCCCAATAGCGAATACGGTTAACAGGTTGACCTTTATCCTTGTTTTGCTCACCACACTCAATACCACCATTGATCACGTTGATGGTGGTACCAAAGCCATAACCAATGCCAGCATCAAGCTCACGCTGTGAAGGCACCCAAGTACGGTCAATCACATGTAGCATTGCAGGTTTCGGTGCTTGTGGGGTTAGGAAGAACCAGATAGCCGATGCTAAGTTCAGCCACGAATCCGCAACCAAGCCTGGATTTTTTAGCAATACAGATGCATCACCATCAAACATCACTTCAGAGAACGCGCCATAGTTAAAATGGTAAGAAAGCTGTTTTGCACCACGTCCAAAGTAACCTTGTCCAGGTTCACATGGCCAGCGTTTGTTTTGCCAGTCATTTTGACCACAACCTGTTGTGTAACCTTCTTGCCCTTCAGACCATCCCATTTCTCGCACATGAACCAAAGCTTGCTGCCACTCTTCCAACCCTAGCGGATTATCCGATACGTTATCGATCGAAATATGGCCACCGGTTTCTTGTGCAAAGTGAGCAAACGCTGTCACGATCGATTTTTTACAAATTGCATCCGAATCACGACCGTCTGTGTACTCACCACAGAATGCAGGGAACTTACCAATTGCACGTAGGAAACGCGTGTAAGTGTATTCAGGTGCCGCCATTTGAGTCAGGAAGTCCCACTCACTTTCGGGGAATACACGCTCTACACGCTTCACGTTTTCTGGGTTGGTTGTCGCCCCTGGAACAATCGCTTCAACTACTGAGTTCGGGCGTGTCTCTAATGCTTGTGACCAAATGGCATACATAGGATCAGAAGTTTTGCTTTGCTCTACGGCTTGAACGTCACCACGAGCAATAACATAACCATTCGGATTTTGCGGATCGGGCTGAATATTCATACTCGCATTCACTTGTGCTGCTAAGACACAACTCAATGCAAGAGGAAGATGTTTGAGTGCAAACATGTCTAGTCTCCGGATTTCAACAATACAATATACGAGGAATAACTAGACATATAGTGGATCATATATACGAAACACCGAGCCAAGTACGTTGATTCTGCGAGACAAAATGAATAAATAGGTCCTCACACACATTTTGTCACAAGAAAAATGTTACCTTGACTCAAAAGAAAAGCGGAGACCCTGTGAGCCTCCGCTTTGTGATGTTTCTCTCTTTATTGTTCTGCCGAAACCACCTCTAGCTTCGCGGTTGACTTTTGTTTAGACAGCACAAAATAAACCACACACTGAGAAATAATTGCGGCAAGCACAATCACTGGTGAGGCGTTGATTCCAGCTAAAAGAAAACACCCTAATGCGATCATTCCATTGAGTAATGCGTAGGGCAATTGTGTACGGAAGTGCTCATACTGTTCACACCCCGCTCCTGTCGACGACAAAATCGTAGTTTCAGAGATGGGAGAACAGTGATCGCCAAACAAGCCACCAGATAATACCGCACCAATACAAACCAACAGTGGTGCATCAATCGCAACGGCAGTTGGGATCACTAATGGCATCATGATGGCGAACGTCCCCCAAGATGATCCCGTAGCGAATGAGATAACACCAGCAAGCAAAAAGGCGACTGCTGGCAATAGCCAGTACGGGAAACCGGCTTGAGCTTGTTCAGCAATGTATGCAGCTGCACCTAATTCTTTCCCAACCGAGCTAAGTGCCCAAGCCAATACCAAAATCACGGCTACAGACATCATGTTCGACATCCCTTTTAGGTAAACCTGAATGCCATCAGAGAGTTTTCTTACGCCATAAAACGCCATCAGCGCAATCAAAGTAAAGGCTGCGAAGAAATATGCCGAAGAAAGTGCAGCCCTGAACGTTGAGCCTGCTACTTTTTGAAATGGAAAACCGTGTGGCACGAGGATGGTACATAGAACCACCAGCATAACGAGCAAAGGTGCCCATACAAAACTAGATTTTGCATTTTTATGCGTAAACACATTCATGGACTCCTGCACTTTCCCAAAGTCGGAGCCCTGCTCTGCTAGTTGTTCAGCCTTCGCCATCGGTCCGAAATCTAATTTGAAGAAAGAGACAATCGGCACAATCGCGATCGCAAGAAAGGCGTAAAACTGATACGGGATCGCACCAATGAAAGCATCCCAATCACTCATACTGACATTCAGGGCAGTAAACTCTTTTTGAATCAATCCCATGATGTAAACGCCCCATCCGATAAAAGGGATCAAGATTGCGACGGGAGAGGAAGTAGAGTCGATAATAAAAGCTAATTTTTGGCGTGATACTTTTAACTTATCAAATAAAGGGCGAAAAACAGGGCCAACAATCAGTGGTGTACCAAGGTCAGAGAAGAAAATAACCACACCACCGAACCATGCGGACAGTTGAGCTTGGCACTTACTCGCCACCCATTGAGTGACCTTTTTAGCAAACGCCACACCACCGCCAGATTTCTCCATCAAGGCAACAAAGCCACCAATAAAGACCAAGAGCAAAATGACGCCCGCATTGTAGCTGTCAGTTAATTGCGGCAGTAGATAGCTTTTCATCAATGCACTAAACGAGTCTAGTGGCCCTTTTTCGACAAATGTCCCTTCAAGCATAGCGACACCACTCACCACACCGGCGAATAAACCAACAACGACATTTCTTGTGGTCAGCGCGAGGAAAAGAGTAATAAGGATGGGAATGAGAGAGGTAACGTCAGCCTGTTCCATAGCAATACCATTTATGATAATTAAACAATTAAAATGAATATATATTTAATTTAACCGCATGTATATATCTCTCACAAAAAAGTTGAGCCACCTCTTCACAAACTTGAAGTACAAAAAAACCAGCCCGAAGGCTGGTTCTTATAAACTCAACTGTCTAGAGGAAAATTATTCCCACTCGATAGTCGCTGGTGGCTTACCAGAAATGTCGTAAACAACACGAGAAATGCCATCAACTTCGTTGATAATACGGTTAGATACCTTACCAAGGAACTCATATGGTAGGTGCGCCCAGTGTGCCGTCATAAAGTCGATAGTTTCTACTGCACGCAGTGATACAACCCAGTCGTATTTACGGCCATCGCCCATTACACCAACAGAACGTACTGGTAGGAATACCGTAAACGCTTGAGATACTTTGTTGTATAGATCAGCTGCGTGAAGCTCTTCAATAAAGATAGCATCAGCACGGCGTAGCAAGTCGCAGTACTCTTTCTTGATTTCACCAAGAACACGAACACCTAGACCAGGACCTGGGAATGGGTGGCGGTAAAGCATGTTGTAAGGCAGGCCTAATTCTAGACCAATCTTACGAACTTCATCTTTGAACAGCTCACGTAGTGGCTCAACAAGACCCATTTCCATGTCATCTGGAAGACCGCCCACGTTGTGGTGCGATTTGATCACGTGCGCTTTACCAGTCTTAGATGCAGCTGACTCGATTACATCAGGGTAAATCGTACCTTGAGCTAGCCATTTCGCGTTTTTCAGCTTCTTAGACTCTTCATCGAATACATCTACGAATACGTGACCGATAGTCTTACGCTTCTCTTCTGGGTCAGACTTGCCTTCAAGTGCTTTTAGGAAGCGTTCTTCAGCGTCAACTTTGATGATGTTCAAACCAAATTGGTCGCCGAACATATCCATTACTTGTTGACCTTCGTTTAGACGAAGTAGACCGTTATCAACAAATACACACGTTAGCTTGTCGCCGATTGCGCGGTGAACCAGCATCGCAACTACCGATGAATCAACACCACCAGATAGACCTAGGATAACTTCGTCGTCACCCACTTGCTCTTTAATGCGAGCAACCGCGTCTTCGATGATAGATTCCGAAGTCCATAGACGCTCACAGCCACATACTCCAAGAACAAAGTTCTCAAGCATTTGTAGGCCACCTTTTGTGTGTGTCACTTCTGGGTGGAACTGAACACCGTAGTATTTCTTCTCTTCGTTCGCCATCGCAGCGTAAGGACAAGTGTCTGTCTCACCAACTTTTACGAAATCGGCTGGGATCTCTACTACTTTGTCGCCATGGCTCATCCAAACGTCTTGAGTTGCTTCAAGGTCTTTAAATAGAGCACATTCACCAGAAACTTTAACCTGAGCGTAGCCAAACTCACGTTCGTTAGAGCCCGCTACTTTGCCTCCTAGTTGTTCCGCCATAGTTTGCATGCCGTAACATACGCCAAGTAGAGGAACGCCAGAGTCAAACACATATTGAGGCGCGCGTGGAGAGTTCTCTTCCGTTACGCTTTCTGGACCGCCAGATAGGATAATGCCATCTGGGTTGAATTCGCGAATATCCGCTTCTTCTACATCCCAGCTCCATAGTTCACAGTAAACGCCGATTTCACGTACGCGGCGTGCTACTAATTGAGTGTACTGAGAACCGAAGTCCAAGATCAGAATACGTTGGTCATGGATATTTTTAGTCATTTTGAGCAGTCTTTTTAAGGCTAAGTGATTAAAACCGAGGCGAGTGTACTCGCCTCTTCTTAATGCTTCAAGGAAAAAGCAAACGTTTCCGTTGGGTAATTAGTTCCCTAGACGGTAGTTCTAGTTCCCTAGACGGTAGTTCGGCGCTTCCTTAGTAATTTGAACATCGTGTACATGAGACTCTTGCATACCTGCACCAGAGATACGTACAAATTCAGCTTTCGTACGCATATCTTCGATAGTTGCAGAACCAGTTAGACCCATGCTTGAACGTAGACCACCCATTTGTTGGTGTACGATCTCTTTTAGACGGCCTTTGTATGCGATACGACCTTCAATACCTTCTGGTACTAGCTTGTCCGCTGCGTTGTCAGACTGGAAGTAACGGTCAGAAGAACCTTGAGACATAGCACCAAGAGAACCCATGCCGCGGTAAGACTTGTAAGAACGGCCATTGTATAGAATTACTTCACCCGGCGCTTCTTCAGTACCAGCAAACATAGAACCAACCATCACACATGATGCGCCAGCTACGATTGCTTTACAGATATCACCTGAGAAACGGATACCACCGTCAGCAATAACCGGAATACCATAATCATTAGCCACTTCTGCCGCATCTGCGATTGCAGTGATTTGTGGAACTCCTACACCCGTTACAATACGAGTTGTACAGATAGAACCAGGGCCGATACCAACTTTCACTGCGCTTACGCCAGCTTCGATTAGTGCTTTAGCACCAGCACCTGTTGCTACGTTACCACCGATGATGTCTAGATCTGGGTAAGCTGCACGTGTTTCGCGAATGCGGTTTAGAACACCTTCAGAATGTCCGTGTGAAGAGTCGATAAGTAGAATGTCAACGCCTGCTTCAACTAGAGCAGCAACACGCTCTTCGTTACCAGCGCCAGCACCAACGGCTGCGCCAACACGTAGGCGACCACGCTCATCTTTACATGCGTTTGGTTTACGTTCTGCTTTGTGGAAGTCTTTCGCAGTAATCATACCGGTTAGTTGGAACTCATCATTCACAACCAATACTTTCTCTACACGAGCTTCGTGCATTTTCTCTTGCACTTCTTCTCGTGTTGCACCTTCTTTAACTGCTGCCAACTTCTCTTTTGGCGTCATTACTGAAGATACTTTCTTAGAAAGGTCCGTCACAAAACGAACGTCACGACCAGTGATAATACCAACAAGCTCATTGCTCTCAGTGACAACAGGGAAACCTGCAAAACCATGCTTTTCAGTGAGTGCAACAACATCAGCGATGGTCGCGTCAGGGTTTACAGTAACCGCGTCAGTTACCATACCAGCTTCGAACTTCTTAACTTTACGAACTTCGGCTGCCTGCTGCTCAATAGACATGTTCTTGTGGATAAAGCCAATGCCACCCTCTTGCGCTAGCGCAATTGCTAGACGAGCTTCAGTAACAGTGTCCATAGACGCTGAAATCATTGGGATGTTTAGGGTGATGTTCTTAGTTAGCTGAGTGCGAAGATCAGCTGTGTTTGGGAGAACGGTGGAGTGTGCTGGCACAAGTAGTACGTCATCGAATGTCAGCGCTTCTTTGGCAATTCTTAGCATTTGCAATATCTCACAATTAGAGGAGTAAAAAGAACAATCCAATCTCATCGTTTCGCATAATGAGGGTAACCTGCGTTAGCAACTAGCTACATTTGGATTAGATATTGCGGAGGGATTATACGGTTAACGCAATCGCTTGACCACAAATTTTTTAATTTTTTTCTTGCAATTACCCCCTTGCTATGTATTATATTGCCGCTAATTTCCATACTCACGTCTAAGAGATTAGCTGTGCTCTCCAAGACCAATCAAAACATCTTTACTGTTTCTCGTCTCAACGCAGAAGTTCGTTTACTCCTTGAAAACGAAATGGGGATCGTTTGGCTCGTCGGAGAGATATCCAACTTTTCAGCTCCTGTCTCTGGTCACTGGTACCTAACTCTTAAAGACTCTCGCGCTCAAGTTAAATGTGCCATGTTTCGTGGTAACAATCGCCGCATTACTTTCAAACCCGCTAACGGTAATCAAGTCCTAGTAAAAGCTCGTCTGTCTCTTTATGAGCCTCGCGGTGACTACCAATTGATCATCGAAAGCATGCAACCGGAAGGTGATGGCCGTCTTCAACAAGAGTTTGAAGAGCTGAAAATGAAGCTTGCAGCAGAAGGGTTGTTCGCGCAAATCAATAAGCAATCTTTGCCTGAGCACCCTAAACGTGTTGGCGTCATCACATCGAAAACTGGTGCCGCGCTTTACGATATCTTAGACGTATTGAAACGTCGTGATCCTTCCCTACCTGTTGTGATTTATCCGACAGTGGTACAAGGTGAGGACGCAGCCATTCAAATTGCACAAGCCATTGGTCGCGCTAACAGCCGTGATGAATGTGATGTGCTAATTGTGGGCCGAGGTGGTGGTTCATTAGAAGACTTATGGTGCTTTAACAACGAGATATTAGCTCGCACGATTGCAGCAAGCCAAATTCCTATTATTAGCGCCGTTGGACATGAAGTTGACGTGACAATAGCTGATTTTGTCGCCGACGTACGCGCGCCTACTCCATCAGCAGCCGCTGAGCTAGTAAGCCGTGATAACAGCCACAAAGATCAAGCTTTAGTTACCCGCCAGCATAAGTTAGCGAGCGCGATGCGTTACTACCTAGCACAACAAAAGCAGCAATCTGCTCAATTAGTGCACCGTCTAGAGAGACAGCACCCAAGCTATCGCTTGCAACGTCAGACGCAACAGTTAGATGAGTTGGACATGCGCTTAAAGCGAGCGATGAGTCGTTTTATTGCCTTGCGTCAACAGCGAATCGAGCGTCAACATTATCGGCTGCAATTAAATTCTCCTGTAACACGCCTTGCCGAGCAGAAGTCGAAGCTAGAACGTGTTGAGCAAAAGCTCATGGATGCAATGGATCGCAAATTACTGACTATGCGCCATCAACTCGCGATTGCCGCAGAAAAGTTAGACACCGTCAGCCCACTAGCGACATTGAAACGAGGTTACTCAATTACTCAAACTGAGCAAGGTAAAGTGATTACTCAATCTTCAGATGTAAAATCGGGAGATGTATTGATTACTCGATTAGCCGAAGGCGACGTTCGCTCTACCGTTAACTGAATACAAACTCTGGTTAACTGATTTTCTGGAACTCAAATCGGACACGTGATTTTGACTTGAGTTCATTACACACATTGCAAAAGTAACTCGCAGCACCGCATGCTTGCAGCTTCTCCAGCTCCGCCTCACAATCAGGGCAAAAACCTACTTTTTTAAAATCCGATTCACACTGTTCACAATGGTATTGTCCTGTCCATTCCAGTTCGACATTGCAAGTCGGGCAAATGTTCTGCTGCATATCCCGTTCCTCTCTCTAAACTAAGCAATTTCGAGTAACGCATGCTACTCAAAATAACGAACAAGTATGTTGATCTTCATCACCGCCCTAACAAGTTTCACGAGGCGATAATCATACTTGATACGTAGGATCTTATACTGATCGTCTGATATTTACTCCTTGATCAGCGATCACCCCTTAAAAGAATATTTATATAACCACACACCGAAAGCATAAGTTACATATTCTGCATTCCAATTTAAGGCAGAATAAAAAACCCTATAGGGATTTAATTAAACGAAAAATTAGAATTTAATAAAAAGATCTTATTCAGAAAGCAGTGTTTACATTGGTGTGCATTTCGATAGTTTGAGCGTCGAGCTCAACGAGTTTAACTTGGATAAAAGCAAACTCATTTAAATGGCTCGCATGCGTTCCACCACAAGGGATTACCGCTAATTGACCTTCCCCTAAATCGCACTTCCAATAGCGAGAATCCGTTAATCTATCGCCGTGGCATTCCATGGTGATCATCGCATCTCTTTGAAGCCATTCAACCAGTTGGCCATTCACTTTTTCTGCAATCGCCTGGAGGTCATTCAGCATATCTGCACTGTTTAATCCTCTTTTACGGAGTGTTTTGCCTAAACGGTACGTATCGAGGCACTTGTCTGGAGTGACATAACTAGTAACTTGCGCATAGCTATTAAAGTCATAATAACCATGTGGGTCTTTGCGGTCTGCGTCTTTTCGCCAATAGTCTTCCGATAGTACTTTATTCAACGCCAAATACGCTAAGTGTCCTGCAGTGTGGCCTCGACTCACAGCATTTTGATAGTGTTTATCTACCGCTAATGTTACCAAGTCATTAATTGCAAATGATTCCGTACGTGATAAAACATGCACGACGACAAACACCCAACCTTCAGCATCACGCTTTACAGGGATGTCACTACCCACATACAAAGCACCACTCTCCTGCTCCACTGCTCCAACTTGGCAATCTACTACGTCATGCTCAGCCCCATTCACCTTCAACGTTCCTTTGTCTGCAGGGTGATCCGGCCATATGTGACTAACGGGATGGAACGGCGTGACATCTGTAATAACGTAAGTCACTTTTTCCGTAGATTGAACGAGCTGTATTTGTGCTTCTAATTGCCATGTTTGATGACAAAAACGAGTCTTTGTTGCTGTGATAGTCATTTTTACGATTACTTTTGATAAAAAAATACCCAAGTAGAAACTTGGGTATTCGAATTTCATTATTTATTGCGGTTTTTCACCATCGACATCATACGCTTACGTTTACGCTCTTGTGATAGCGTAAGCTTATTCGTACGGTTCTCGTATGGGTTATCACTATTGTGGAAGTTAATGCGAATCGGTGTTCCCATAATTTCCAGAGACTTACGGAAGTAGTTCATCAGATAACGTTTATACGAATCTGGCAATTCACGAACCATGTTACCGTGGATAACAACGATCGGTGGGTTGTAGCCACCTGCGTGTGCGTATTTGAGTTTGATACGACGACCACGAACCATTGGCGGCTGGTGATCATCCACTGCCATCTTCATGATACGCGTCAGTACTGACGTACCCACGCGCGTTGTCGCCGAGTTATATGCTTCTTGGATAGATTCAAACAAGTGACCAACGCCAGTACCGTGCAGCGCAGAGATAAAGTGGATACGCGCGAAATCGACGAATCCTAGACGGCGGTCCAGTTCTTTCTTCACGCTTTCTTTCACGTCACTGTCTAGACCATCCCACTTGTTAACGGCGATGACAATTGAGCGGCCAGCATTCAGTGCAAAACCAAGCAAGCTTAGGTCTTGGTCTGAAATATTTTCACGTGCATCAATCACCAGTAGAACGACGTTTGCATCTTCTACCGCTTTCAGCGTCTTAACAACAGAGAACTTTTCAACCGTTTCATTGATACGACCACGACGACGAACACCTGCGGTGTCAATTAGTACGTATTCGCGTCCATCACGTTCCATCGGGATGTAGATAGAATCGCGCGTTGTACCTGGCATATCGTATACAACCACACGTTCTTCACCCAGAATACGGTTAGTCAGTGTCGATTTACCTACATTCGGACGACCGATGATCGCCAACTTAATCGGCTGCTCTTGAAGGCGCTTGAATTCAGCTTCTGCGTCTTCTTCAGTGTAATCTTCAACAAGAGGCTCTTCGTCTTCGAATCCAGTCAGGTCTTCAATCTCACCTTCTTCAGATTCACTTGTTAATAGATCATCAAAGAATGGAGATAAAGCACGCTCAAGCAAAGCGGTCACACCACGGCCATGAGCAGCCGCAATCTGGTACATATCATCCACTCCGAGCTGCCAAAAATCAGCACACGCCGCATCGGCATCAATACCATCGATTTTGTTTACTACCAGCATCGCTGGCTTTTCAATTTTACGCAGATGCGCAGCAATTGCTTCATCTGAAGGTGTCAGACCAGCACGACCGTCAACAAGGAACAACACAACATCAGCCTCATCAATCGCGGCTAATGACTGTTCTGCCATCTTTGTTTCCACGCCTTCTTCTGTGCCATCGATACCACCGGTATCAATCACAATGAATTCGTGCTCTTCACCAAGTCTCGCCTGGCCATATTTACGGTCTCGCGTTAGGCCTGGAAAGTCCGCAACCAACGCGTCACGAGTGCGAGTCAATCGGTTAAATAGTGTAGATTTACCTACGTTCGGACGCCCTACTAGAGCTACAACAGGTACCATAACAACCTCTACAATAATCTTTCTTCTGTAGTTATAGGTAACGACTTGCTCGATGCCAAATCAAACCAGATTTTTACCTATAACCACGTCAGGGTTAATAAATTCAAACAACAAAACGGCTCCTAGCTGTCACCAGCCAGGAGCCGAATGTGAATTATATCACGATATTATTCGTTAATGGTTAGTTTCTTTACATCGCCGTTGCGAGTTGTAATCACATAACCATCCGACAATAACGTCGGGCCAACTGCCAAGCCACTATCATCGACAAACTGCTGCGCAACAAATTCGCCCGTTGAACGATCCATCCAGTGAAGGTAACCAAGCGTGTCACCGACAACGAGATAATTGCCAACAATAACTGGCGCTGTAAGTTGTCGGTGCTCAAGCAAGCTGTTTTCCCACAACTCAGTTCCGCTTCGTGAATCAACGGCAACAACATGATCTTTTTCCGTTATCACAAAGATGCGGCTACCATCTGTAGAAATGTCTGTCGCAGATGAGTAATTACGCTTCCAAATCGGGTTCGCTGAACGCAAGTCAATAGCGATAAGTTGGCCATTGTATCCAATGGTGAAAAGAGTACCGCCTAGCACAATTGGCGATGAATCAACGTCAACCAAACGATCAATTTCTGTCGCGCCTTTTGGCGTACCAACAGGCTGTTGCCAAATCAACTGACCACGCTCAACGATAGCAGCTGCGAGTCGGCCATTTGCCGTTCCCCAAAATACACCGCCGCCAATTGCAGTCGGAGTACTGTCGCCACGTAAAGTTAAGTTCGGCACTTCTGTACTCAATGCCCAGCGTTGCTCACCTGTACTCTCATTAAGGGCAATCAACATGCCTCGGCTAGTATTGATGATAATAAGGCCTGAATCTGCAACAGGCTTCGCCAGTACCTCACCACCAACTTTTACACGCCAAACAATTTCACCTGTTTCTTGGTCAAGAGAGATGACTTCACCATTCTCAGAGCCAATGTAAAGGTTTCCGTATGCCGCTGTGATACCACCAGAGAGACGAGCAATGACATCTTCTTCTAGGTCCGTTTGCCAACGTTGTTTACCATTCTCAGGATCCAGCGCTTTTACTAAGCCATCACGACTTGCCACGAACAATGTATCATTCGCAAATACAGGGGATAGTTTTGAAAAGTAATGACCAACACCATCGCCAACCGACGTGCTCCACTCACTACTGGTTGTAAACTGACTGTCTACCTGAGGTAGTGGCGCCATTACAATGGTGTCTTTCTCACCTGCACAACCGGCAAGTACTCCCATTGTTAACGCCCCTAGCAAGGCTTTCTTAAAGACTCTTTTCATCCAATGCGGTCCTTATTTCGCCAGATCGTCCAATTTCATTTGTAGTGTCGGGCTTGCATCTGCCGCTTGCTGAGCTTCAGTATACGCAGCGTACGCAGCATCTTTGTCACCTTGGCGAATCGCAATATCGCCACGAAGTTCAGCAATACGACCTGTCCATGCTGTATCAGTGACGTTACTTAGCTCTGCCGTTGCAGCGTCGAAGTTACCCATTTCCGTCTCAATACGCGCAATGCGGTAACTAATCAATGGTAACAACGCAGCATCTTGAGTGTTGCTTTGCGCCCACTTCAGTTGCTCCAATGCAGCAGAAAGGTCTTGAGCTTCAACTTGTGCTTTAGCAAGTTGTAGCGCAGCCAATACTGAATATTCTTTTACTTCATTTGACTCAATGAAAGCTTTCACGTCAGCTTGAGCATCAGTGCCTTTGTCTTGCAAAGCATTCATTGCTGTCGTGTAGCTTTGAGAAGCTGCTTCACTCGCCTGAATCACAGAATCCTGGTAGTAACGCCAGCCGAATAGACCACCTAAACCAACAACCGCACCGATGATGACGGCTTTGCCGTTTTCCTTCCACCAGTCTTTAATGGCTTCAACTTGTTGTTCTTCAGTATCGTAAAGTTCCACTTCCTGTCCTCTTAAAACATGTAAATGGCAGCTTAGCTGCCATTGTTCCTATTTCGTTTAAAGGCTCCACATTTGGGAGCCTTAGCTTACGAACTAGGATGTAATTTTGTTAGATTACTAAAAGACTTAAATCAGTGCTGCGATCTTTTCTGCAACTTCTGCTTGGTTGTAAGTCTCTTGCTCACCACCAGCTAAGTCTTTCAGTACTACGGTATTATCCGCAACTTCGTTTTCACCCAGAACTAATGCTACAACAGCACCAACTTTGTCTGCGCGTTTAAACTGTTTCTTGAAGTTACCGCCACCGAAGTGATTCATCACACGAACGCATGGAACAGACTCGCGAAGCTGTTCTGCTAGCTTCATTCCTGCCATCATGGTGCCTTCACCCGCTGTGACTACGTACACGTCAACACTGCGACGAACGTCTGTCAGTTCCAACGTTTCTAGCATCAGTACTAGACGCTCTAGGCCCATTGCAAAGCCAACCGCTGGTGTTGGTTTACCACCTAATTGCTCTACAAGGCCATCGTAACGACCACCGCCACATACAGTGCCTTGAGCACCTAGGCTCTCAGTGATCCACTCAAATACCGTGCGATTGTAGTAATCCAGACCACGAACTAGACGTTCGTTAACTGTGTATTTGATACCTGCGGCGTCTAAAAGTTCACATAGACCTGCGAAGTGTGCTTTAGATTCTTCACCCAAGTAATCTGAAAGGCGAGGCGCATCACCTAAAATAGCTTGAACGTCTGGGTTCTTCGTATCCAGAACACGCAGTGGGTTCGTGTGCATGCGACGCTTACAATCTTCATCTAGCACATCAATATGTTGCTCAAGGAATGCAACCAGTGCAGTACGGTAGTCTGCGCGGTCTTCTTGAGAACCGATAGAGTTCAGCTCAAGACGGACATATTCATTGATACCTAGCTCACGCCATAGACGCGCCGTCATCATGATAAGCTCTGCATCAACATCTGGACCATTTAGACCAAACACCTCAACACCACACTGGTGGAATTGACGGTAACGACCTTTCTGCGGACGTTCATGGCGGAACATAGGTCCCATGTACCACAGACGCTGTTCATCACGGTTGATCAGGCTGTTTTGGATACATGAACGTACACAACCCGCCGTACCTTCAGGGCGAAGTGTTAGGCTGTCGCCGTTACGGTCATCAAAGGTGTACATTTCTTTTGAAACGACGTCTGTTTCTTCACCAACAGCGCGGCTGAATAGGTTTGTTTCTTCAACGATTGGCATGCGCACTTCGTTATAACCGTATGCGCTAATTACATTTTTCACTGTGTTTTCTAATTTTTGCCACAGTGGCGACTGAGTTGGGAGGCAATCGTTCATGCCTCGAATTGCTTGAATTGTTTTTGCCACAATACTTACCGTAATTCTCGTTGAGATTAATCTTGTACTTTAACTTCGATGCGGTTTTCGCCATTCATCATAGCTGCTTTCGCACGGATCTTAGCTTCTAGCTTATTCACAAGGTCATCGTTATCAAAGCGCTCTTTCTGGCGTTTACCATCTTCGTAGAATGCGCTCTTCTTGTTACTACCTGCTAGACCTAAGTGAGAAACTTCTGCTTCACCAGGGCCGTTTACCACACAACCGATGATAGACACATCCATTGGCGTGATGATGTCTTCTAAACGTTGCTCCAGTGCATTCACCGTACCAATCACATCAAATTCTTGGCGTGAGCAGCTTGGGCACGCAATAAAGTTGATGCCTCGAGAGCGAATGCGCAGAGATTTAAGGATGTCGAAACCGACTTTGATTTCTTCAACTGGATCGGCAGCCAAAGAGATACGCAGCGTATCGCCTATCCCTTCAGATAACAGCATACCTAAGCCAACAGATGACTTAACAGCGCCAGCTCGAGCACCACCCGCCTCTGTGATACCTAAATGAAGAGGCTGATCGATTTTCTTCGCCAGCAGACGATATGAATCCACCGCAAGAAAAACGTCTGAAGCTTTCACGCTAACTTTAAATTGGTCAAAGTTAAGACGATCGAGATGATCTACGTGACGCATCGCCGATTCAACCAAGGCTTCTGGCGTAGGCTCACCGTATTTCATCTGTAGGTCTTTTTCCAAAGATCCACCATTGACACCAATACGGATCGGGATATTTTTATCACGAGCGCAATCAACAACGGCGCGAATGCGCTCTTCATTGCCGATGTTACCTGGGTTGATACGTAAACAGTCAACTCCGTACTCCGCCACTTTCAGCGCGATACGATAGTCGAAATGAATATCAGCCACTAATGGTACAGAAACTTGCTGTTTAATCAGTTTGAAAGCTTCTGCTGCGTCCATCGTAGGTACAGAAACTCGAACGATATCTGCGCCGACTTTTTCTAGTGCTCGGATTTGAGCGACTGTCGCTTCTACGTCAGTCGTGCGAGTGTTAGTCATTGACTGTACTGCAATTGGCGCACCATCACCAATTGGCACATCACCCACATAAATACGCGTCGATTTACGACGAATAATTGGAGATTCGTGTTGCATAATTTTTTATAACGGTAGAGTGAATCTAGCTACTTTGCCTGAAGTATACCCAGAAAGGTCGACAGGTTCACTTGCAAATGTCATTGTAACCCCTTCCGGTGCGCCCAATATCACTTTAAATGGCGCTTTTCCGGTAAGTTCTACATCTTGTCCTGGCTTATGAGTACCACTTACCAGCGTTTTACCATTGGTGTCTTTTACTTGAATCCAACAGTCCGCTTTAAACTTCATAGTAAGAAGTGTCATGCCTTCAGGTACTACTGGCGCAGGCTGTTCCTCTTCCGCCGCTTCAATCACGGCAACAGGTTCTTCAGAATCTACGCTTGTTGTATTTTCAGTTTCAGTCAGCAAAGGATCCGCCCCTTGCTCAACGGATGCTTCAGTCGATTCAGCAACGCCTTCATTAGTTGAAGCAACTTCTTCAGGAGTGCTTGCGATTAACTCTTCAGCCGTCATCAAATCGATATCAGCTAATTCTTGAGCAGTGGGCTGCGGCGCTTCAACACTTGAATCCGTTACTTCCTTAGTTAGGCTATTCTCTTGTTGGTTTTGCCACCACCATGCCGCTGAGATGCCAATAATGACCAGCCCGATAACCCAAGTAAGGAGCATAATACGGCTATTGTGCTTCTCGTCTTTTGTTTTACGAGAGAAGCTTTGCATTTCAATTTCTTGCTCTTGAGGCTGAGCATCGGCAGTCTGCTCTAACGCCGTCAAAACCACCTTCTCATCAAGACCTACGAATTTAGCGTAAGAGCGTAAGTAACCACGCGTAAATGTCGCGACTTGTTGAGATTCAAATCGGTTATTTTCAATATCTTCAATCACAGAAATGCGAAGCCTCAGGCGATCGGCAACTTGCTTTTGGCTCATTCCCAAGGATTCACGTTTGTTTTTCAGTAATGTGCCAGCTTCAATAGAGAGTGGCACTTCATTCGTATTTTCGTGTTCTGTCATAATGGCGGTATTTAATCTGTTTTAGTGGCTAACGTGGTCATGTATTTTCGTTATTGTTCTTAAGCCTCTTTAAAGATAGCTAGCCTAAACGCGTTAACCAAAAATAATAATTTTAAGAAACTCTCAGCGATCTGAGTGCGAATACCCGTTTTGCAAAAATCAGCAAAACGTATGTGAGAAAATGCTGAGAATTATCGGTGTCATCGTTAGTGTTACATATCATGATAAGCGAATGCGCAACGAAGACAAAAACTCTTTACACTCAAACTAACAGATAGCTCAAGCTTTTGTCCAAACTTTGACAAAGGAATTCGAAATTATACCCAAATAACCTTAGGTTGAAGAGTGATAGTCCCAAATCTTGGCGAAAATGTCCTAAACAATAAACAAAATAGCCAGAGCGAATGGCTCTGGCTATTTTTGAATTCCGGTCGTTTATACAGCTTTCACTTCAATGGTATCGGCACCGCGTGACGCTTTCAGCATTGCCGTACGTTTAGTTCGGTCAATTACATCACCGACCAACTGACCACATGCGGCATCAATGTCATCACCACGTGTTTTACGAACCGTAACTGTGTGCTCGTATTGCATCAATGTTTTTTGGAAGCGATCAATACGTGAGTTACTTGGTTTCTTGTAAGGTGAACCTGGGTACGGGTTAAACGGAATCAAGTTAATCTTACATGGTGTGTCTTTCATCAGCTCAGCCAGTTCACGAGCATGGTCCATGTCATCGTTCACATGATCAAGCAACACGTACTCGACTGTTACTTTGCCACGGTTTGCATTCGATGAAGCAATGTAACGACGAACGGATGCTAGGAAATCTTGAATATCCCAACGATCGTTAATTGGCATGATTTCACTACGCAGCTTATCGTTTGGCGCATGAAGAGAGATCGCCAACGCAACGTCGATTTTGCCCGTCATCTGATCAAGACCAGAAACCACACCTGATGTTGATACGGTTACACGACGCTTCGACAAACCAAAGCCAAGGTCATCCAGCATTAACTCCAATGCAGGAATCAAGTTCTTCATATTAAGAAGCGGCTCACCCATGCCCATCATCACGACGTTCGTAATTGGGCGACGGCCTGTTTCTTTCTCAAGACCAATTTCACGTGCAGCACGCCACACCTGACCGATGATCTCTGAAACTTTCAAGTTACGGTTAAAGCCCTGCTGTGCTGTTGAGCAGAACTTACATTCCAATGCACAACCTACTTGAGAAGATACACAAAGCGTTGCGCGATCATCTTCTGGAATGTAAACCGTTTCTACATCCTGATCACCAACCTTCATTGCCCACTTGATCGTGCCGTCTGAAGAATGCTGGGCTTCTGCTACAGTTGGTGCTTTAATTTCACACTTGTGTAAAAGCTTTTCGCGCAGCTTCTTGTTGATGTTTGTCATTTTTTCGAAGTCATCTACACCGAAATGGTAGATCCACTTCATAACCTGATCGGCACGAAACGCTTTCTCGCCAAGTTCTTCCGCGAAAAACTGACGCATGCCTTTGCGATCAAAGTCGAGTAGATTGATTTTTTCAGTGGTCATGTTGCCTCTCAATGACTGAAACAAGAATAAGGGCGCGAATTGTACAGCCTTTATGCAGCTACAACAAGGGGTGTAAGACCCTGAGTTTGCTAAGGCATTAAAATAAAAACGATTAAATTTTAAACAGACTTTGCGGTGAGAATAATGATTAGACAACCGACAGCAAAAGCGTAGAAGTGATACAGAGAAAACAGTGAGAACAAACACACTTAACTAAGCTTTCCCCCCTGTAAGATGCTCAGATTAGCCAACGTCTTCGCGAATAATTACGAATGAACTCGCCGGTGAAATGGAGAACGCGGAATAAAAAACCTCGGACAAATCCGAGGTTGTTACGAACTAGATCATCACGCAAAAGTGATGCATGAACGAGTTAGCGAGAGAAAACTTCTGATTCAGGGAAGAAAAACTCAATTTCACAAGCGGCAGACTCAGGGCTATCGGAACCATGAACTGAATTGTGACGCATGCTGAGTGCGTAATCAGCACGCAAAGTGCCGCATGCCGCTTCCTCTGGGTTGGTTTTACCCATTAGCTCGCGGTAACGTGCAATCGCATTTTCACCTTCCAATACCTGAACCATAATAGGACCAGATGTCATGAACTCTTTTAGAGGAGGGAAAAACTCTTTACCTTCATGCTCTGCATAAAAGCCACTTGCCTGATCTTCTGTCAGGTGAACCATTTTGGCAGCGATGATACGTAGGCCAGCCTTTTCAATACGATTGTAGATTTCACCAATTAGGTTTCGCTCTACAGCATCAGGCTTAATGATTGAAAATGTTCTTTCTAGAGCCATAAAATTTCCTTTCTGTACTTGTAATAATAGTTGTGCTTTTAAAGTGACTTACTGGGTAAGAGCAGCACTCAAACAAGAGAGTGCTGCAATCAATCTTATTTTCCAGCTTGCTCATTGAGGAAACGAGCAAGTGTACGAACACCCATACCCGTTGCTCCCGCAGCCCATTTATCAGAAGCGGCTTTACGATACGTACCCGCACAGTCGAAATGTAACCAGCCTTTTTTGTAGTCCTCAACGAAGTAAGACAAGAATGCAGCTGCAGTACTTGCACCCGGAGAATAATCACCAGAGCTGATATTCGATAAATCGGCAAAATTAGATGGCAGCATTTCTCGATGGAAATCAGCAAGTGGTAGCGGCCACAAGCCTTCTTTTTCCTGGTTTGCCGCCGTAAGCGCTTGATGCGATAGCTCATCATCAAAGCTCATTAGCGCATGGTAATCGTTACCTAACGCATTCTTCGCTGCGCCTGTTAGCGTCGCGCAGTCAATAATTAACTCAGGCTGTTGCTCACTAGCGTAGATAAGACCGTCTGCAAGCACCAAGCGACCTTCCGCGTCGGTATTCATAATCTCAACGGTTTTGCCGTTTTTGTAAGTGATGATGTCGCCAAGCTTAAGGGCACGGCCAGAAACCATGTTCTCAGCACAACACAAGATCAGTTTTACGCGCTTGTTCAAACCGCGTAAGATAGCTAACCCTAGGCCACCAGTGATAGTACCCGAGCCACCCATATCTGCTTTCATTGCACTCATGAAGTTAGAAGGCTTCAAGCTGTAACCACCGGAATCAAAGGTGATGCCTTTACCCACAAGACATGCGAATACAGGTGCGTTTTCGTCACCAGTTGGGTTGTAGTCTAACTGAAGCATCGCAGAAGTACGCTCAGAACCACGGCCTACTGCGTAAATACCTTCCCAACCTTCTGCCAACAAGTCTTTGTCTTTGACGATACGTGCTGTCACCGTGCCTTTCGGCGCAACAGATTTAATGAATTCAGCAGCCATTGTCGCTAGCTGACGAGGAGCAACTTCTTCTGCCGTTTTGTTGATAATATCGCGGGTAAAATCAGTCGAAGTAATACGAGCTTGAAGCTCTGCTTGATCTTCATCAGACAATGCTGCCCACTCAACTGAGCCATGTTTTTTAGGGTTACGGAACCCTTGGTGGAAAGCCCATACGCTCTCTAGATCCCAGTTATCACCAGAAAGAAAAATAGAACGAATTCCTTGGCCATCTAGCTGACGAGCTGCACGTTGAATTGCGCCGAGATCATGACCTTCACCTAAGTGAATAGTTGCGCCGTTTTCAGCGAATGAAAGCAGTGCTTTTTCACCCCAATGTGGTGCTGCCGACTCTTGACTTAAAAATACAGACATCTGTGTAGACATGGTTTCTCCTTGTCTTATAGCAGCGTTGCCTACGCTGCTTCTTTTTAATAACTCACGGATGTTAGCATTATGTAGGGCAAAAATGTCAATTGGATAAAAAAACGGACCTAAAGGTCCGCTTTTTTTAGTAAGAATTGTTAACTAGGCTGTGTTTTACAGACTTAGTCCGCTTCGTCCATCCAGCACATGATAACGGCTTCTAGAATCTTTTCATTAGAACGGTTTGGCTCATCGTCAAACTCATCTAACTCCATGATCCATTGATGAAGATCGGTAAAACGCACTGTTTTTGGATCGACATCTGGAAACTTGTCACAAAGTTCAATCGCGATATCGCGAGAATCTGTCCATTTCATTGCTCATCTTCCTTTTGCTTCTTCCCTATATTGGGAAGATAGTTTTAGTGATCTTCTGAAGCGTGGTTTAGTGTGTATTTAGGAATTTCTACCACCAAGTCTTCATCAGCAATTCTCGCCTGACACCCTAGGCGTGACTCAGGCTCTAGACCCCACGCTTTATCTAGCATGTCGTCTTCTAGTTCTTCACTTTCTTCTAGTGAATCAAAACCTTCACGGATGATTACGTGGCAGGTAGTACACGCACATGACTTCTCACACGCATGTTCAATACCGATACCGTTTTTTAGCGCTACGTCTAGAACGGTGTCACCAGAGTTTGCTTCCAACACTGCACCTTCTGGGCACAAATCGTCGTGTGGTAATACAATAATCTTAGGCATAACTACTTATCTCTTATATATCGTCTACTGATTGACCTGACAACGCAGCTCGAATCGATTTATCCATACGGCGTGATGCGAAATCTTGGCTCGCTTTATCGGTATCTTTAATGCCTTGCTCTATCGCATCTGCATCATCACCATTACGCAGCTCAATCAAGGCTTCGATGGCTTTAATCAAGTTTTGTTTCTCTTGTTCTGATAGTAAGTCATCACCATCAGCTTGCATCGCTGCAATCAAACCTTCTATCACTCGGTCGGCTTCAACACGCTGCTCAGCTAAGGCACGAGCTTGCATGTCTTCTTTTGCGTGCGTCATTGAATCACGCAACATATCCGCCACTTCATTGTCACTTAAGCCGTAAGAAGGTTTTACTTGAATCTCTGATTGAACACCAGTGCTCTTCTCCATTGCCGTAACAGAAAGAAGGCCATCTGCGTCAACTTGGTAAGTCACGCGAATATGTGCCGCACCCGCTGCCATCGGAGGAATACCTTTTAACGAGAAGCGAGCAAGCGAACGACAGTCATCAACCATTTCACGTTCACCTTGTACCACATGAACACTCATCGCCGTTTGGCCATCTTTGAATGTGGTAAATTCTTGCGCACGCGCAACGGGAATCGTAGTGTTGCGGGGGATGATCTTCTCGACCAAACCACCCATGGTTTCAATACCGAGCGACAGTGGAATCACATCAAGAAGCAACATTTCAGAGTCAGGCTTGTTACCCGCGAGAATGTCTGCTTGGATACCCGCGCCGATTGCAACAACTTCATCAGGGTTAATGCTTGTCAGTGGTGTACGGCCAAAGAATTCGCCAACCATTTCTCGTACAAGCAATGTGCGTGTTGAGCCACCGACCATTACTACTTCAAGTACATCTTCCGCATCTACATCTGCATCTTTCAGCGCACGGCGGCAAGACATCAGGGTTTTCTTCACTAGCGGACGAATCAGATCTTCGAACTGCTCGCGAGTCACGGTGCCTTTCCAACCAAAAACGTCAACGTCAACACTGTCTTGCTCAGAGAAAGCAATCTTAGCTTCAGTAGCAATGTTCAACAGTGTACGGTTCTTTTCTGCAGAAAGCGGCGCTTCTAGACCCGCTTGCTCCATTAAATAATCGGCAAATAGATGGTCGAAGTCGTCACCGCCTAATGCAGAATCGCCACCTGTTGCTAATACTTCAAATACGCCTTTCGATAAACGTAGGATAGAGATATCAAAAGTACCGCCACCTAGATCGTAAACCGCAATCACACCTTCTTGACCAGAGTCTAGGCCATAAGCAATTGCCGCAGCGGTTGGTTCGTTAAGTAGACGGAGAACATGAAGACCAGCTAATTTCGCCGCATCTTTTGTACCTGCACGTTGCGCGTCATCAAAGTAAGCAGGAACGGTAATAACTACACCAGCTAACTCACCACCTAACGTATCTTCAGCTCGCTTACCCAATACTTTTAGGATGTCCGCAGATACTTCAATCGGGTTTTTGTCACCTTGAGGTGTTTGCAGAATTGGCAGGCCGTTTTCACTCTCTTTAAAACGATAAGGAAGTGAAGAGTAACGGGACTGAATGTCCTTTAATGAACGACCGATCAAACGCTTTACAGAGATAATCGTGTTCTCTGGTTCAAACTCTGCTTTGGCTTTGGCTTCGTGGCCGACCGTTAACGTTTCCTCAGCGTAATTAACGACTGAAGGTAAAATAGTACGGCCCTGCTCGTCCGCAAGTGGAGTTGCATCGCCGCTACGTACAGAAGCAACCAAAGAGTTGGTAGTACCTAAGTCGATACCCGCTGCTAACTTATGCTCATGAGGTGCCGAGCTTTGGCCCGGTTCTGCGATTTGAAGTAGTGCCATGATAGGTCCTTGTCACGCTTACTAGCCGAGGAGTTTGTCTTCGACTAGCTCAATTTCGTTCTTTAGTTTGGCAATGAATTTTAGCTTACGAACTCGGTCTGCGGCTTCAGCCCATAGACCATCATCAAGCTCTTGCTCGACGCTTGCCAGATGCTGTTTGTACATTTTGCTGACCTTAGAGTCGAAGTCAAAAAGCGCCGATTCAGGATCGGAGCTGTCAGCAATCTCTTCCAGTTCTTCGCGCAGTTCCATTTGCTCCATTAAGAACATCGGATCTTGCATTGTTTGCTGTTCACCTCGGATCTCAACACCTTGCTCTGCGAGGATATACTCGGCGCGAGAAATAGGATTTTTCAGAACTTGATAGGCATCGTTGATTTGCGCCGCCTTTTGCACCGCCATCAAACGGTCACGTTCTGAGCCCGTTGCAAAGTTATCCGGGTGGAAGCGTTTTTGTAGTTCTCGGAACTGAGAAGAAAGAAGGCTACCATCCAGCTTAAACTGACTTGGTAGCCCAAATAATTCAAAGTGATTCATTAAGTTCGGGTCCTAGTAAAGCCTTCCGGACTCGTTTGCCCAGAAGGACAATCAATTAGACGTTGAAGCTTTCACCACAACCACATTCACTTTTCGCGTTAGGGTTGTTGAATTCAAAACCTTCATTCAACCCTTCTTTCACGTAATCCAATTCAGTACCATCTAGGTACACTAAGCTCTTTTGATCGATGATAATTTTCACTCCAGAGAGTTCAAATACTTCGTCTTCTTCATTGAGCTCATCAACAAACTCAAGTACGTATGCCATGCCGGAACAACCAGTCGTCTTCACTCCAAGACGTAAACCGATACCTTTGCCTCGGTTATCTAGGAATGCTCTTACGCGACTTGCCGCTGATTCTGTCATTGTGATGGCCATACTGCACCTTAGTCTGTCTAAATTTCGATTGGAATGGGAGCGTCAAAGCTCCCATTATATTACGGGATAATTATTCTTGGTGTTTTTTCTTGTAGTCAGCAACCGCTGCTTTGATTGCATCTTCAGCAAGAATAGAACAGTGAACTTTCACTGGTGGAAGCTCTAGCTCTTCAGCAATCTCAGAGTTTTTAATTGCTGCCGCTTCATCAACTGACTTACCTTTTACCCACTCAGTTACTAGTGAGCTTGATGCGATTGCACTACCACAACCGTATGTTTTGAACTTCGCATCTTCGATGATACCTTCAGGTGTCACTTTGATTTGAAGCTTCATTACGTCACCACACGCAGGAGCGCCAACCATGCCGCTACCTACTGATGGATCTTCTTTATCGAATGAACCAACGTTACGTGGGTTCTCGTAGTGATCAATTACTTTTTCGCTGTATGCCATGATAAATTACCTCGAATCCTCTATTTCAATCCCTGAGATTAATGGTGAGCCCATTCAACAGTGCTCAAATCAATCCCTTCTTTGTACATATCCCATAGAGGAGACATGTCGCGTAGCTTAGTCACTGCAACGCGGATTTGTTCAATTGCGTAATCAATTTCTTCTTCAGTCGTGAAACGACCAAACGAGAAACGAACCGAGCTGTGAGCCAATTCGTCATCCATGCCTAGGGCACGAAGAACGTAAGAAGGCTCAAGGCTTGCAGACGTACAAGCACTACCAGAAGATACCGCTAGATCTTTAAGCGACATTAGTAGTGATTCACCTTCTACGAATGCGAAACTGATGTTTAGGTTGTGTGGTACACGCTGCTCAAAGTCACCGTTTACCGTCACTGCTTCTAAGTCTTTCACGCCATCAAAAAGACGGTTACGAAGCGCTAAAGCATGATCGTAATCTTTTTGCATGTCTTCTTTTGCAATGCGGAATGCTTCACCCATGCCTACGATTTGGTGAGTAGGTAGTGTACCAGAGCGGAAACCACGCTCATGACCGCCACCGTGCATTTGCGCTTCAAGACGAATACGAGGCTTACGACGTACGTAAAGTGCACCGATACCTTTAGGACCGTAAACTTTGTGAGCAGAAAGTGAAATTAGATCAACTTTCATCTCTTGAACGTCGATTGGTAATTTACCTGCAGATTGCGCAGCGTCCACGTGGAAAACAATTTTACGCTCACGGCACAGTTCGCCGATCGCTGTAATGTCTTGAACCACACCAATCTCGTTGTTTACATGCATAATAGACACAAGCACGGTGTCATCACGCATGGCTGCTCTAAGCTTCTCTAGATCGATCAAGCCATTTGATTCTGGCTCAAGGTAAGTCACTTCAAAGCCTTCACGCTCAAGTTGACGACATGGGTCAAGAACGGCTTTGTGCTCTGTTTTACAAGTGATTACGTGCTTGCCTTTCTTCGAGTAAAAGTGCGCTGCACCTTTAATCGCAAGGTTGTCTGATTCTGTCGCACCAGATGTAAATACGATTTCGCGAGGATCTGCATTTAGAAGGTCAGCAATTTGCTCACGAGCAGTATCGACCGCTTCTTCTGCCTGCCAGCCGTAACGGTGCGAACGTGACGCTGGGTTGCCAAATGTGCCATCCATTGTCATGTACTGAACCATTTTTTCAGCAACACGTGGATCAACTGGACATGTAGCGGAATAATCAAGATAAATCGGCAGTTTCATTCTCTACTCCAATGTAAAAAGCTGACCGCTAAGAGCGGACGTTTACACCGATGGGCGCGGCGGTTGTATTTTTGTTTGATAGCCCATGGGTTACCGCCAGATCAATGTCCTGACGATCAGAAATTTCGAGTACTTCATTGTCTGTCATCAACTCACCAAGAGTGATGTTATTCAAAAAGTCACTAATGCGAGAGCTTAGGTCACGCCACAGCGTGTGAGTAAGGCAACGTGTTCCACCTTGGCAATCTCCTTTACCTTGGCATTTGGTTGCATCTACTGACTCATCAACGGCAGCAATCACGGTACCAATAGCGATACTGTGAGCGTCGGCACCAAGTCGGTAACCACCACCAGGACCACGAACGCTGGCAACGAGACCTGCTTTACGCAATTTTGAAAATAGCTGCTCTAAGTAAGAGAGCGAGATCCCTTGACGCTCTGAAATATCAGCCAGAGGTACAGGGTTTTGTTGCGAATGCAGTGCCACATCCAGCATGGCTGTCACCGCATATCTTCCTTTAGATGTAAGTTTCATACCACACCGTATCCACATGGTTTGTAATGGTTAAGATTTTTCCATACCTGAGTAATTTGGTCAAGTATTTATTTGACCATTTTACTCAGGTATTCATCCTCACATCTAAAGTGGTTATTATTCACTCAGAACTTCTTTTCTATCGAAGTCAAAACGCCTCGTAGAATATTAAGTTCTTGGGTTTCTGGTCGAGCACGAGAGAACAAACGGCGCAACTTATTCATCACCTGTCCAGGTTGCTCTTTGTTAATAAACTGGGTCTCAACCATCACCTTTTCAAGATGCTCGAAGAACATTTCGAGTTCTCGATGACGCGGGTATTCGTCCGATTCATTTGGGGAAAACTGGCTTTGCTCTAAGTTCAAGTGTGCAACTCGCACTTCGTAACTGAGAGTTTGTACAGCCATCGCTAGGTTAAGCGAGCTGTACTCAGGATTAGCGGGAATACAAACATGGTAGTGGCACTTTTGTAACTCTTCGTTTGTCAAACCAGTTCTTTCTCGGCCAAACACGAGCGCAACCGGATGCTTTCGGCCTTCAACTGCAAATTTCTCACCGCATTCACGTGGCTCGAGCATTGGCCATTCTAATGTACGAGAGCGGGCGCTAGAACCCACAACAAGGCCACAATCTTCAACCGCTTCTTCTAATGTGCCGACAATCTTTGCATTTTGAGCAATATCACCAGCACCCGCAGCTAAAGCAAGAGTTTGTTCATCCACTTCACATTGTGGATCGACTAATACTAGTTGGTTTAAACCCATCACTTTCATTGCTCGAGCTGCTGAGCCAATATTGCCTGAATGAGAGGTACCTACGAGTACAATTTTTACTTGATCCAACATCTGTGTTTGCTACCTAAATTAAAACCGCAGAATGTTATCATAGTTTTTTAAGACACCCTAGAGGCAAGCAGACCTCTCTTCTCATTCTTGGTTATTGTTCTCGTCCGCAGTATGATCTGTACACTCAGTCGGCCGCAATTAGAGTAAAAAATAACCACTTCCCTTTTTGATTATCTCTGGTATACTCGCCGCCGCTTTCATTTGTTCTTTAACATCCGTTGGGAAATTCGTATGCATCCAATGCTAAACATTGCTATTCGCGCTGCGCGAAAGGCAGGCAATCATATTGCTAAATCATTAGAAAACACTGATAAAGTAGAATCTACTCTTAAAGGCACTAATGACTTTGTCACTAACGTAGACAAAGAAGCAGAATACATCATCATCGATACTATCAAGCAGTCTTACCCTGAGCACTGTATCGTTGCTGAAGAACAAGGTCTTATCGAAGGTAAAGATAAAGACGTACAATGGATCATCGACCCACTGGATGGCACCACTAACTTTGTAAAAGGTTACCCAACTTTCGCGGTTTCTATCGCTGTTCGTATTAAGGGCAAAACTGAAGTTGCTTGTGTTTACGATCCAATGCAAAACGAGCTATTCACTGCACAACGCGGTGCCGGCGCTCAACTAAACAGTGCACGTATTCGTGTTGCTCAACTAAAAGACCTTCAAGGTACTGTTCTAGCAACAGGCTTCCCATTCAAGCAGAAACAACACGCTGAGTCTTACATCAAGATCGTTGGTGCGCTATTCACTGAATGTGCTGATTTCCGTCGTAGCGGCTCTGCTGCTCTTGACCTTTGTTACGTGGCTGCTGGCCGTGTTGATGGTTACTTCGAGCTAGGCCTAAAACCTTGGGATATGGCAGCAGGTGAGCTTATTGCTCGTGAAGCTGGCGCAATCCTAACAGACTTTGCTGGCGGCACTGACTACATGAAGTCTGGTAACATCGTTGCTTCAAGCGCTCGTGGCGTAAAATCTATCCTTAAGCACATCCGCGAAAACGGTAACAGCGCGATCCTTAAGTAAGATTTGAAAGTCATATATAGCCCGTCACGCTGATGACTTTAGAAAGCCCCGCTCATTGAGCGGGGCTTTTTTATTTCGAACAATCAGCCTGTTTGTAGAAACGGTCGTAGTCAGATAAGTGGTCTATTTTTACGTGCTTAACCTTCCATATTTGTTCCTTCATTAAAAACTGCAGCGAAACCGTGACTGGCTGGTATACATCACCAAAGCCGTTTACAGAAAGACATCCAACTCCTCCATCCTCACTGTACTCTTCAAAGTAAGACAGCTCTGTAACCAAACTTGATGGGATAGATGATAAAAATGGAAATTGATGACCAAATTTTATTGGGTGAGACTTAATACTGTTCAGCTCTTCAATCGATAGATTTGGTCCTGCCATAGCTTCTACCACCTCTATATACTGCATCTTGTATAAATTATTACGTATATCAAGGTAAGTATCGTGGAGTGGACTTGCGATGCAGGGCGTTGAAACACTTAGTAAAACCGGAATAGGTAGAATTCTATTTAGCATAACCAACTAAACCCCAGCTTCACGGAGCGCTTGATCAATTTTACTCGGCTTAAATCTGTACTTACAAAGCCCCCACTCGCACTGCTCTAAAAGCTCACGGACATTTACCTGCCCAGTAACTCCAAAGGAAACAACACCAAAAAGAGAAACACTCCCACTGTATGTCAAAACACCATCACGAGTAGTTTTAAAAGTAACAGAAACGGCTTTTAATTTTATGCCCAGCTCTTCAACCATTTCTTTTGAAACTTCAAACTTAGTAAATCCAAGCTCACCAGATAAAGTTACTTTACCTGACTCATCAACTGCTAACTTGAACCTTTTCCCTCCAGTAACTAGCTTGGTGGTAACACCTTTATTGTGCTTGTAAGAAATCTCTACAAACTTCAGTAACTGTACTTTTATTTCAGCTTGCCTTGACATTATTTCCTCCCGAAATTGTTGAACATACTTCCGATATTCAACTCAATCAAAAAACTACAATTCAAGCTGGAAGTACCTCAAAAAAAAATGAAACTTTCAAATCTATCAGGCATAAAAAAACCGCTGATTGCTCAGCGGTTTTTGTTTTCGGTTCTCAATCTGCCTTATGGCATCTCGTCGAACTCTGCACCTTCTTTTTCTACTTGAGGTGGCATCAAGTGCTCTTTCTGGATACCCAGTTTCAGAGCCAGTGCTGATGCTACGTAGATAGAAGAGTAAGTACCTACAGTGATACCGAGTAAAAGTGCGGTTGCAAAGCCGTGAATCATAGCACCACCCTGCATGAACAGTGCAATTACCACGAACAAAGTCGTACCAGATGTAATCAATGTACGGCTCAACGTCTGAGTGATTGAGGCGTCCATAATGTCTGAAGGTTCACCCTTACGCATCTTACGGAAGTTTTCACGAATCCGGTCAAATACAACGATGGTATCGTTGAGTGAGTAGCCCACAACCGTCAGTAGCGCAGCTACGATGGTCAGGTCAACTTCAATTTGTAGAAACGAGAAGACACCTAGCGTGATTATTATATCGTGAGCCAATGCCATTACCGCACCAGCCGCTAGACGCCATTCAAATCGCATCGATACATAAAGCAGAATACAGATCAGCGATACCAAGATCGCTAGACCACCAGCTTCTGTTAGCTCATCACCAACATTGGGACCTACAAACTCAATACGACGCATTTCTACGCTTTCGCCAGTACCATCTTTGATAGCACCAATGATTTGGTTACCTAGCGTTTCACCAGAAACGTCATCACGTGGACGAAGACGGACCATGACTTCACGAGCACTACCGAAGTTTTGTACTGTCGCATCGCCAAAGCCTTTTGAATCTAGTGCTGCACGAATCTCTTCAAGGTTTGCTGGCTGTTCAAAACCGACCTCGATAAGCGTACCGCCAGTGAAATCTAGACCCCAATTAAGCCACTTGGTTGACAAAGTGAAGATAGAAGCAGCAATCATTATAATTGAAAAAACGAATGCTACTTTCGACCAACGCATAAAGCCGATCGTCTTCTCTGCTTTTAGAATTTGAAACATATTAATTCCCAGCCTTAGATCGACAATTTATCAACGCGTTTGCCACCGTAGATCAGGTTCACGATACAACGTGTACCAATAATGGCGGTGAACATTGAAGTTAAGATACCGATAGATAGAGTAACTGCGAAACCTTTCACCGCACCTGTACCGACCGCAAATAGAATGATTGCAGTAATTAGTGTTGTGATGTTCGCATCAGCAATCGTGCTGAATGCATTCGCGTAACCTTGGTGAATTGCTTGTTGTGGACTGCGTCCATCACGAATTTCTTCACGGATACGCTCGAAGATCAGTACGTTCGCATCAACCGCCATACCGACTGTTAACACGATACCGGCTATCCCTGGAAGCGTCATGGTAGCGCCTGGAATCATCGACATAACACCAATGATAAGCACCAAGTTTGCCATTAGAGCGATGTTTGCAATCAAACCAAAGCCGCGGTAGTAAAGCAGCGTAAATAGCATTACGGCAACCATACCCCAGATACATGCTTGGATACCCATATCGATGTTTTGCTGGCCCATTGATGGACCAATGGTACGTTCTTCAACGATAGAGATAGGTGCAATCAGTGCACCAGCACGTAGTAGAAGTGCTAGGTTGTGTGCTTCTGCAGCAGAGTCGATACCTGTGATACGGAAGTTACGACCAAGAGCCGATTGAATCGTTGCTTGGTTGATGACTTCTTCATGCTTATCCAGAATAACTTTGCCTTCAGGCGTACGACGGCCACTGTCTTTGTATTCTGCAAACACGGTAGCCATTAGCTTACCAATGTTCTTCTTAGAGAACGCAGACATCTTATTACCACCTTCGCTGTCTAGCGAGATGTTAACTTGTGGACGACCATATTCATCAACACTTGAGCTTGCATCTGTGATGCTTTGACCGCCAAGAATAACGCGCTTCTTAAGCACAACTGGGCGACCATCACGGTCCATCTTGATTTCACTACCTGCTGGCGCACGACCATTTGCCGCTGCCGATAGGTCAGCTTTATCATCAACTTCACGGAATTCAAGCGTTGCCGTAGCTCCGAGAATTTCTTTTGCACGAGCAGTGTCTTGAACACCAGGCAGTTCAACCACAATGCGACTAGCACCTTGACGTTGAACCAATGGTTCCGCAACACCTAGTTCGTTGACACGATTACGTAAAATCGTAATGTTTTGCTCAACAGCATAGTTACGGATCTCTTGTAAACGTTGCTCAGTAAAGGTGGCAGTAAGAGCGTAACGGCCATTTGAATCAGAATCGACAAAAATCATGTCCGGGTGATTCTTTTCTAGCGTTGCTTTCGCTTCTGCTAATTGCTCTTCGTTACGCAACAACACTTCTACCGCTTCTTTTCCAGAAGGGCGGATTGCACGGTAACGAATCTTGGCGTCACGAAGTTCGCTACGGAAAGCTTCTTCTTGTTGACCAACAAGCTTTTCCATCGCTGCATCCATATCCACTTCCATTAAGAAGTGAACACCACCGCGAAGGTCAAGACCTAGCTTCAATGGTGACGCGCCAATCGCTTCTAGCCAATCGGGTGTAGAAGGTGCAAGGTTAAGTGCAACAATTGTGTCTTTGCCTAGCGCTTCGCTGATGACATCACGAGCACTGATTTGTGTGTCAGTGTCGTTAAAACGAACAAGAATTGATCCATCTTCGAGAGCAATGGATTTATGAGAAAGTTGCTCTTTGTTAAGAGCAGTAGTGACAGCATCCAGCGTTGACATATCTACAGAGGCGCCACGCGCCCCTGTAACTTGAATAGCCGGATCTTCACCGTAGATATTTGGAAGTGCGTATAACGCAGCGGTGATGATGGCAAAAAGCACCATCAAGTACTTCCATAATGGATAACGGTTTAGCACAGCGAGGATCCTTTAGCTGTTTTATAGAGACTTAAGCGTACCTTTTGGTAGCACTGCAGTGATGAAGTCTTTCTTGATTACTACTTCATTGTTCGCGTTAAGCTCAATTGAAATGTAGTCATTGTCTTCAGCAATCTTAGTGATTTTACCCACTAGGCCACCGCTAGTTAAAACTTCGTCGCCTTTGCCCATAGAAGCCATTAGGTTTTTGTGTTCTTTTACGCGTTTCGCTTGTGGGCGATAAATCATGAAGTAAAAGATCACTGCGAACATGCCAAGCATGATTAGCATTTCAAAACCACCGCCTGCTGGCGCGCCTTCTGCTGCTGCGTGAGCCTGAGAAATAAACATTAAAACATCCTCATTATATTTTATTGATAATCAAACAAATTGGGCTTTCGCATTTTAGATTCAAGTCTGAGAGTAACTAATAGAGATCGCTCTCTCAAAAATAACGTGCGTTAGCCTACTTTATTAGCAAAAGCCTCTGGCGACATGCCAAAGGCTTTAATTCTTTTAGTTTTTCAATTACTGCTCTTTTGCTAGTGGTGGCACTTCACGGCCACGACGCTCATAGAACTCAGTAACAAATTCATCGAAGCGATCTTCATCAATTGCTTTACGAATGCTTTCCATCAGACGTTGGTAGTAACGCAGGTTATGGATTGTATTCAAGCGAGCGCCTAAGATTTCATTACAACGCTCTAAATGGTGAAGGTACGACTTGCTGTAGTTTTGACAAGTGTAACAGTCACAATGCGGATCCAATGGTGTTGTATCCGTTTTATGTTTCGCATTACGGATCTTGATCACACCACCAGTCACAAATAAGTGACCATTACGTGCGTTACGCGTTGGCATTACACAGTCAAACATGTCGATACCACGACGAACACCTTCAACCAAGTCTTCTGGCTTACCTACGCCCATCAAGTAGCGAGGTTTGTCTTCAGGAAGTTGAGGACAAGTATGCTCAAGAATACGGTGCATGTCTTCTTTAGGCTCACCTACTGCCAAACCACCAACCGCGTAACCGTCAAAACCGATTTCCGTTAGACCTTTTACCGACACATCACGTAAATCTTCGTAAACACCACCTTGGACAATACCAAATAGGTTGTTCGGGTTTTCTAGCTTCTCGAAGTGGTCACGTGAACGCTGTGCCCAGCGTAATGACATTTCCATCGATTTCTTCGCTTCATCGTGTGTCGCTGGGTAAGGCGTACACTCGTCAAAAATCATAACGATGTCAGAGCCCAGGTCTTTTTGAATTTCCATCGACTTTTCTGCGTCCATGAAAATCTTGTCACCGTTTACTGGGTTACGAAAGTGAACACCCTCTTCAGTGATCGTACGCATCTTACCAAGGCTGAATACTTGGAAGCCGCCTGAATCAGTAAGAATAGGACCGTGCCAGTTCATAAAATCGTGCAGGTCACCGTGCATTTTCATCACTTCTTGACCAGGACGTAGCCACAGGTGGAACGTATTACCTAGCAGAATTTCTGCACCAGTACCTTTTACTTCTTCTGGTGTCATACCTTTAACGGTACCGTAAGTACCTACTGGCATGAACGCAGGAGTTTGAACAGTGCCGCGTTCGAAAGTCAGTTGACCACGACGTGCATTGCCGTTTTTCTTCTTAAGATCGAATTTTAATTTCACGATGCCTCCGGGTGTCAGAGAAACAGTCTGACTGAGTGTTTAGGGCTCTACCCTACTTTAAGGAGCGGTCGCTTTTCCTTGCGAGAGACAAAGCAATGGATGCTTTATTTCCTAGCTTACTGCTAGCACTCGTAAATCTATTTTTAACTACGCCGTTTTCTTCTTGATGAACATTGAATCGCCATACGAGAAGAAACGGTATTTGTTTTCCACCGCATGTTTGTAAGCATTCATGGTGTTCTCGTATCCAGCAAATGCACTCACCAACATGATCAGTGTTGATTCAGGCAAGTGGAAGTTTGTGATCAAGCAATCCACTAGCTGATATTCGTAACCAGGGAAAATAAAGATTTCAGTATCGCCAAAGAATGGGGCCAGCTCAGTCCCTTTTTGCAATGCGTCTTGCGCTGCACTTTCAAGTGAACGCACAGATGTGGTACCAACAGCAATAATTCGTCCGCCACGCGCTTTCGTCGCTTTAATTGCGTCGACGACTTCTTGTGGTACTTCTACGTACTCGGCATGCATGTGGTGATCGTTGATATTTTCCACTTTTACTGGCTGGAATGTACCCGCCCCAACGTGCAAAGTAACGTAAGCAAACTCTGCACCTTTCGCTTTGATTTTCTCCAAGAGAACATCATCAAAGTGAAGGCCCGCCGTCGGTGCCGCAACCGCACCTGGCTTTTGATTATATACCGTTTGGTAACGCTCTTTATCTGCATCTTCGTCTGGACGGTCGATGTAAGGAGGAAGCGGCATATGGCCGATTTCTTCCAGAATTTCTAGTACCGTCTTATCAGAACTAAATTTCAGTTCAAATAAAGCATCATGGCGTGCAACCATTTCTGCTGAATATTCATCATTCTCGCCAACAATAATGGTTGTACCTGGTTTTGGTGATTTAGAGCAACGAACGTGCGCGAGGATGCTTTTCTCATCCAACATGCGCTCCACTAGCACTTCTAATTTACCGCCCGATTCCTTGCGGCCAAAAAGACGAGCAGGAATAACACGTGTATTATTAAACACCACTAAGTCACCGGGTTGAACTTGGCCCAATACATCAGTAAATGTGCCATCAATGAGCTCTCCGGTATTGCCGTCCATTTGCAGCAGTCGGCTAGCGGTACGCTCTAGTTGAGGGTAGCGAGCGATGAGTTCATCTGGAAGGTCGAAATGGAAATCTGATACTTGCATGTTACTTGTCTTATCTATTGGTCAAATCACGTCTAGGCGACGATAAAATTGCGACGAGTTTTTCGCAGCAGACTAGTATATGTTTACATGCTGCAATAGCAAGCAAATCACCAGAATATAGCAGTAAAAGCCATGGTGAAGAGTGTAATAAAACGTGAAAAGCCTCGATTACTTGGCACTATTTTTAATTTGAGCCCAAAAGAGAGAACATGAAAAAAGCAAAGCAGCGTATACCGCTGCTTATTAGTTTGGCATTCCAATCGCCCTATCAAACCTCACGCTTTCGCCACAAGAATAACGGCACGAATAAACCCAATAACCAAAACCCTAGACTGCCACCTTCATCATCTGAGCCTTTGAAATCACAGTTATTGGTCGCAATGCCATCGTGACACTCTTTATTGTCACCACTTTCATTGTTAGCACTTTTGATAAAATTCGGCGCAATGATGTAACGACTTGGTGGCGCATCGGCAGTGATGTAAGACTGTACCCAGTCGTAATAGTGGCTCACCTTGGTGTAGAAACTTGGGATCGTCAAAGAGCCACACGTTGGTAGAATAAGGGGGCCGCCACTAACAATACCAATTTGTTTGCCGGTCGCCACATCGACCAACGGGCCACCACTGTCACCTTTACATGCAGAGTTGCCATATTGAGTATGGCTATCTGGCTCCAATACATGGTTTTGTGTTGGTAGCGTACAAATTTTGGTTTGGTTGTCTCTTGAATCAATGATCCCCGGAAAACTGCTGCCAATTTCTAAACGCTCATAACATTTGTCGATGGGTAAAAATGTGCTAATGGTGGTTTTGAGCGTATTAGAAGGTTCAGAAGCATCCGGCTGAGTAGTCCCCCATCCAAACACTTGCACATTTTCGACACGTTGATTGGTCAGGTAATTATCATTCCAATCCGCCACCAAACGTGCTTCGATACTCTCCATGTCAACTTTACTCGCTAGGTCAGCAAAGCTCGCGTTTGCCACTGGGCGCGTGAGATACAGCAACGCGATGTCTGAATCTAAACCGGTTTGGATAGGTTTCACGTTGCCATTACTGTCGGTCTCAGCTTTTGAAATCCGAGTGTAATCCGGATGAACCACAACGTGAGACACCGGATAGAAGTTATCAAGCCCTGCAGAATTAAGTTCATACACATTCGCATTCACCGACAGCTCACCCGGCGGGGTCACATAGTAGGTTGCTTCATTGGTTCCTTGTCCCATCACCACACAGTGCGCCGCAGTCAGTACCCATTGCTCTGTCAGCATCGTTCCACCACACAGCGGAAACTCTGCCATATTACTTGCTCGCAAAGTAACGCGGTCAACAGGATCGGTTTGTTCATCTCCTAACACAATCGCCTGTGTTGATGGCACACTGAATGCCGCCACTGCCAGCGCAATAAGTTTGTTACACGTTGTTCGTTTCATCTAGGTTGCTGTCTTCAATTTGGTAAGCCTGGACGTATCTTCTTCGAGAGAAGAATCTTGGAAAATCCAGCGAATAAAAATGTGCGATTCAATTCATTGGATTACCTTGGGAACACATTCAATATCAACTAAAAATGCCAACTGACTCGCACACAAACCGACTTATTCAAATTAATAAAAACACCAATAAAACACAGATTACGCAGCCCATCAGCATTGTGCTATTTAATTGATGAAAAACGAGTTAGCTCCCAGATATACAGAAAAATATTCTCTATATTTAAGAGAAGGACAATGCCGCTGGAGGTCTCTATGATCAAGGTTGAAGACATGATGACTCGTAATCCTCATACCTTACTGCGCACGCACACCTTGCGTGATGCAAAAAGCATGATGGATGCGCTTGATATTCGACACATTCCGGTTGTTGATGCCAATAACCACTTACAAGGCTTGGTGACTCAACGCGACATTCTTGCTGCTCAAGAATCGAGCTTGCACCCAGATGAGGCTGAACAATCTTTTACTTTAGACACACCGCTCTACGAAATGATGCACACCAACATCATGACGGCAGAGCCTATCGCGGGGCTCAAAGAGAGCGCTATCTATATGCAAAAGCATAAAGTTGGCTGTCTACCTGTTGTCACCAAAGGTCGATTGGTCGGCATTATTACTGATAGTGACTTCGTGACGATTGCGATTAACTTATTGGAACTACAAGAAGAAGTGGAACCTGAAGAAATCGAGCAGGAAGAGTAGTACGCAAGCGTATTCTCTTTGTTGTAAGTTTCGTTTTTACACCGGTTAAACGAAAAAAGAGCGGCAGGGTTGCCGCTCAAAATGCCATTACTGACGCTGATTAAGGAAGTGTTTCTCTGCCAATTAGAATTGGTCTTCTTCGGTCGAACCTGTCAATGCTGTCACTGAAGAGTTACCACCTTGGATAGTATTGGTCATTCTATCGAAGTAACCTGTACCTACTTCTTGTTGGTGCGCAACAAACGTATAGCCTTTTTCAGCTGCTTGGAATTCAGGACGCTGAACTTTCTCAACATAATGACGCATACCTTCACCTTGAGCGTAAGCGTGTGCCAGTTCAAACATGTTGAACCACATGTTGTGAATGCCTGCTAGCGTGATGAATTGGTACTTGTAGCCCATGTCTGCAAGCTCTTGTTGGAACTTAGCAATGGTTTCTGCATCTAGGTTTTTCTCCCAGTTGAATGAAGGCGAGCAGTTGTACGCCAACAATTGATCTGGGTATTCAGCGTGAATTGCTTCTGCAAACTTACGTGCTTCTTCCAAACATGGCGTAGCCGTTTCACACCAAATCAAGTCTGCATATGGTGCGTAAGCCAGACCGCGAGAGATAGCTTGGTCGATACCCGCGCGAACGCGGTAGAAACCTTCTTGAGTACGCTCACCTTCAATAAAGTCTTTATCATATGGGTCGCAATCTGAAGTAATGAGATCCGCCGCATTCGCATCAGTACGAGCAATAACTAATGTTGTTGTTCCCGCTACGTCAGCAGCCAAACGAGCTGCAACGAGCTTTTGTACCGCTTCTTGCGTAGGAACTAATACCTTCCCCCCCATATGACCACACTTTTTCACCGATGCTAACTGGTCTTCAAAGTGAACGCCCGCGGCACCGGCTTCGATCATCGATTTCATTAGTTCGTAAGCGTTAAGCACACCACCAAAGCCCGCTTCAGCATCCGCTACGATAGGTAGGAAGTAATCAATACCACCTTCATCTTCAGGCGTCTTACCAGCAGCCCACTGAATTTGGTCTGCACGACGGAATGAGTTGTTGATACGCTTTACTACTGACGGTACAGAATCTACTGGGTAAAGAGATTGGTCTGGATACATCGTCGAAGCGGTGTTGTTATCCGCCGCTACCTGCCAGCCTGACAGATAGATCGCTTCAATACCTGCCTTAGCTTGTTGAACGGCTTGACCACCCGTTAGCGCACCAAGACAGTTTACGTAACCTTTTTTCGCACTACCGTTGACCAGTGACCAAAGTTTGTCTGCACCACGTTGTGCAATTGTGTTTGCAGGCACCATAGAGCCACGCAGTTCCACCACTTCCTCGGCAGTGTAAGTACGCTTCACATTTTTCCAGCGTGGGTTAGTTGCCCAGTCTTTTTCCAGAGCTTCAATTTGTTGGCGGCGAGTTAAGTTAGTCATTGGTCTATCCCTCTTTATAATTTGCACTTTATGCGTGTGCGTTGAGTTTCCGTTCTCAGGCAGTACTTCCCTATCTGCCTTGAAAATCCTTCACGTTATTGGTGTTACAGTTATTCTTTATTAATCCAGGTAGTCATAACCAGGAACTGTCAAAAAGTTGGTCAGTTCATCGCTCGTCGTGAGCCTTGCCATTAAGTCTGCTGCTTCTTCAAATCGACCCGCATGGTAGCGCTGCTCGCCAATTTCTTGCTTCACGACTTCAATCTCCTCTTTGAGATAGAGCTCGAACAGCTCTTTAGTGACCTTTAATCCGTTGTCTAGCGACTTGCCGTGTTGAATCCATTGCCAGATAGAGGCGCGTGAGATTTCTGCCGTTGCTGCGTCTTCCATCAGTCCGTAAATCGGCACACAACCATTGCCAGAAATCCAAGCTTCGATGTATTGCAGCGCAACGCGAATATTGTGGCGCATTCCGCCTTCAGTGCGCTCGCCTTCACAAGGCTCAAGCAGTTCAGCTGCTGTAATAGGCGCATCCTCTGCACGGCTCACATCCAACTGGTTGGTGCGTTCACCCAGCACAGCACTAAAGACTTCCATAGCAGTGTCAGCCAAACCTGGATGAGCCACCCAAGTACCGTCGTGGCCGTTGTTAGCTTCTAACGATTTGTCAGTCTGGATCTTGTCTAATACTTTTTGATTCTCTTTCGGGTCTTTAGCTGGGATAAATGCGGCCATTCCTCCCATCGCGAAAGCACCTCGTTTATGGCAAGTACGTACCAATAATCGCGAGTAAGCGTTTAAGAATGGCTTGTCCATCGTTACCACTTGGCGATCTGGCAGTACTCGGTCTGAGTGTTTTTTCAATGTTTTGATGTAGCTAAAGATGTAATCCCAGCGACCACAGTTCAAACCAACGATGTGTTCTTTAAGCGAGAACAGAATCTCGTCCATTTCAAATACCGCTGGTAAGGTTTCAATCAGCACAGTCGCTTTGATCGTGCCTGTATCCAAACCGAAATAGTCTTCCGTGAAATGGAACACTTCGCTCCACCACTTCGCTTCGTGATGCGATTGCAGTTTTGGAAGGTAGAAATAAGGGCCGCTGCCTTTTTGAAGTAACGCTTTGTAGTTGTTATAGAAATACAGAGCGAAATCGAATAGCGCACCTGGAATGATCTGACCGTGCCACGTAACGTGTTTTTCTTTTAAATGAAGGCCGCGAACACGGCAGATCAACACCGCTGGGTCATCTTCCAGCTGATAATGTTTGCCATTGCCAGGATTGGTGTAACTGATGGTGCCATTAACAGCATCGCGCAAGTTAATTTGACCATCTAGCACTTTACTCCATGCAGGAGACATTGAATCTTCGAAGTCTGCCATGAACACTTTTACATTCGCATTCAGTGCGTTAATCACCATCTTGCGGTCAGTTGGTCCGGTAATCTCCACACGGCGATCTTGCAGATCTTGTGGGATTCCTAGGATCTTCCAACTTCCTTCACGGATGTCTTGTGTCTCTGGTAGAAAATCTGGTAGCTCACCAGCATCAATACGTGCTTGCTTCTCTTCTCTTGCTTCCAGCAACTGTTCAACACGTCCGGCAAATTTTTCACACAGTAGAGATAAAAAGGTTTGGGCTTCAACAGGGAAAATTGCTTGATGTTCTGGAGCAACGACTCCATTCACCTCAAGCATGCCTTGGGTTTGCTTTAGTTGTTGTGTTTTTTGTTCTGTCTGAGCAAGCATAATCATTCATCCTTAACGTGCTTTATCAATCTTGGGCAGTCAGCGTAAAGCTACATTTGTAAGTTATGAACAACAAATTACATCCTTTAACTTTGTGTTCAACTCGTCTAGCCATGCCGATAGATTGCGTAATGCTACGTGTATTTTCAATCTAGACATAAGTCGTATCGGCCTTTAAATAAGCTATATCAACAAGGGGTTTAGTGAAACCCCCAATATAAACAAAACAGAAAATTCAAAGTTTTATTCCGCAAGGTAAAAACCATCTATCAAGCGCCTTATTTTGTAAGTTATTACGTAATAAAATTACATTAAATTTAAAGTCGTTTTATCATTTCAAACAAGCGTATGAATATAGACTGGTAAACAAACACCTTGTATTCACAAGGGCTGAAGAGATGTATTTAAACAGGGGTCAAACAAGGTATGCAGGGCTTTGTGTAAAATTAACATTGTGAAATTTCACTATTTTATGAAAGCTTCATCAAAGAAGAGCTGTAAAATTTTACAAGTCAAAGTTTACCAACAGAATAAAATACTAGAAAGCGCACTGTTTCCAGTGCGCTTTTAGATAAATAATGGAGAAGTAAGGGCTAATACTAATAGCTAAAGCAGCTCTGAAACGACTTCTGCAAGTTGATTAAATGTTTTCGTTCTTGACGAGCTCGGACGCCAAACTAAGCCGATTTCGCGATAAGCTTGTTTACCAGGAGGATCGATCACGACTAAATTCTGGTTATGCAGCAAGCCATGGTCGATAGCCATTTGAGGAATGAACGTTGTTCCCAAACCATTCGCAACCATTTGCACCAGTGTATGGAGGCTGGTTGCCGTAAACGGATTGATTTTTTCTTTGTCTGTTAATTTACACGCTGATACCGCATGTTCCGTTAAGCAATGTTCTTTCTCTAGTAGAAAGACGGATTCGTCAGGTAAATCCGCGTAACGAATCGGCACAGGGACCGATTGGGCTTGATTAGCGCTTATAACCATTCGAAACGGATCCTTACCCACTACTCGGCTTTCCATCCCATCAATTTCGACTGGTAACGCTAAAATAAGCACATCCAGCTCACCATGTCTGAGCGCTTGAAGTAAGTTTGTCGTCGTGTCTTCTCTTAATAAAAGATTCAGTTGTGGAAAACGGTAGTTCACCTCTTGTACCAAATCACACAGTAAAAACGGAGCAATTGTTGGTATACATCCTACTTTTAGCTGGCCTTGCATATCGTCGCCTTGGCACATACGTCCAAGCTCGACCAAATCTTGCCCTTTTGCTAACAGCTCTCGCCCCTGCTTTACTACCATTTCTCCTGTTTGGGTAAAAACCAGTGGACTTTTCTTATCTTTCTTTTCATATAAGGGACAACCTATCAATTCCTCTAAGTTTTGAATACCCTTACTTAAAGTCGACTGACTGACAAAACAACGCTCTGCAGCGTCACTAAAATGTCTTGTTTCATGCAGTGTGACTAAATAGTGTAACTGCTTCAAACTGGGCCATTTATTCATAATTGTATTTGTATCTACCGCCGTTCCAGTGATCGAGTTAAGAGTTTTGTTATTATCGTTTTTTTCGATTAACTCAATCTATTTATTTCGCTTTTTTCAATACTACAATCTGTACTATAGTTTGTCTCGTACAAACACGAACCAAACCGACACAACTGAATTCGGTTTGGAGCTAACCATACTTTTTAGGAGCAAAAAAATGGTACTAGTAGGTCGTCAAGCCCCTGATTTTACTGCAGCAGCTGTTCTAGGTAACGGTGAAATCGTTGAAAACTTCAACTTTGCAGAGTTCACTAAAGGTAAGAAAGCAGTAGTATTCTTCTACCCACTAGATTTCACTTTCGTTTGCCCATCTGAGCTAATCGCATTCGACAACCGTCTAGCTGACTTCCAAGCTAAAGGTGTTGAAGTAATCGGTGTTTCTATCGATTCTCAGTTCTCTCACAACGCATGGCGTAACACTGCTATCGAAGATGGCGGTATCGGTCAAGTTAAGTACCCACTAGTTGCTGACGTTAAGCACGAAATCTGTAAAGCTTACGACGTTGAGCACCCAGAAGCAGGCGTTGCTTTCCGTGGTTCTTTCCTAATCGACGAAGAAGGCGTTGTACGTCACCAAGTAGTTAACGACCTACCACTAGGCCGTAACATCGACGAAATGCTACGCATGGTTGACGCTCTTAACTTCCACCAGAAGCACGGCGAAGTATGTCCTGCACAATGGGAAGAAGGTAAAGCAGGTATGGACGCATCTCCAAAAGGTGTTGCAGCGTTCCTATCTGAGCACGCAGCTGACCTAGGCAAAAAATAATAGACCTTCACCCTAGCTCAACGGGTGTGATGGTTGGATGTATATAAAGCAATAAGCTAATGCGGAAAACCGCAAACGCCAATCAGTCTAAGTAAAGTCCTATCAAAGCCCAGAGCCTCTGCTCTGGGCTTTCTTTTTCCTTCAGATAAACCGCCAAAATGAGGTAACGCTTCAGCGTAAACTTTACCTCTATTTATCATCCCCTCCATACAGATTCTGCTTACTTGCCCTGTTAATATCTTAGCCACAACACCTATTTGTAACGTTAGCAGGATGAATGAACGTGGTTACTCACCTAGAAGTCTGTATTGATAATATTGAATCTCTGCACTACGCCATTGCTGGCGGCGCCACTCGGATTGAACTTTGCTCCTCTTTGGCTTTAGGCGGACTAACACCCAGTTATGGCTTTATGCAGCAAGCGGCTAAGCTTTCGAGTGTTCCAGTTTATGCCATGATCCGCCCACGCCAAGGTGACTTCTTCTACAATGAAGAAGAGATCGAAATGATGCGTTGGGATATTGAAGCAGCTCACCAATCAGGCTTGAACGGTGTCGTGTTCGGCGTGCTCACTCAAGACGGTGATATTCATATGCCTTACGCGGCTACGCTGTGTGAATTTGCTCAAGCGCTTGGCTTAGGCGTGACCTTCCATCGTGCCTTTGACCAGTGTCGTGACGCTGAAAAAGCTTTGGAAGAAGTGATCAGCTTAGGTTGTGAACGTATTTTAACCTCCGGTCTTTCGCCTTCAGCACCACAAGGGATCGATGTGCTTAGAGCTTTGGTTAAGCAAGCCCAAGGACGCATAGCAATCATGGCGGGGGCTGGCGTTAATGCGAGTAACGCACGTGCGTTAGTAGAAGACACTCAAGTTCCTGAAATCCATCTGTCAGGCAAAACCACACGCCCTAGCCAAATGACCTTTGTTGCTGAACAAAGCAAAATGGGCGCATCCGATGTCGATGATTTTTTAATCCCCATCACAAGTACACAAGCCATTACCGATGTCGTAGCAGCTCTCAAATAGACGACCGTAACCTCACGCGCATAGCTTTTGAGTGCTAACATATTGTTTATCAAGGAGTGAGGAAAGGTGTATGTCTAAATTGAAGAAAAAGGAATACGAAAAGGAGCTCAAAAACCTTCAAGTTGAGCTCGTAAAACTTCAAGAGTGGGTCAAACACAAAGGGTTAAAAGTGGTGGTTCTGTTTGAAGGACGTGATGCTGCGGGCAAAGGCGGAGTGATAAAGCGAATTACAGAAAAGCTAAACCCGCGTGTTTGTCGCGTAGTGGCTCTGCCTGCACCGACAGAAAAAGAAAAAACGCAATGGTACTTCCAACGTTACGTCGCTCATTTACCATCTGCTGGTGAAATCGTTTTATTTGACCGAAGTTGGTATAACCGAGCAGGTGTCGAAAAAGTCATGGGGTTCTGTACTCCAGACGAATACGAGGAGTTTTTACGCTCTTGCCCTGAATTCGAGAGAATGTTGCAACGCTCTGGGATTATTCTGATTAAGTATTGGTTTTCGGTTTCAGACGAAGAGCAGGAAAAACGTTTTCTAGGTCGAATTAATACGCCGATCAAACGTTGGAAATTCAGCCCAATGGATTTAGAGTCACGTCATCGCTGGGCGGAGTATTCGGAAGCAAAAGATAAGATGTTTGCCTATACAGACACGAAAAACTGCCCTTGGTGGGTCGTCCCTTCTGATGACAAAAAGAAAGCGCGCTTGAACTGTATCAGTCATTTACTAAGCCAGATTGATTACAAAGCACTTGAGTACTCACCTATCGAATTACCTGAACTCAATAAAGAAGGTTACGTCAGAGCGCCCATTGATGATCAGACCTTCGTTCCTGATAAATATTAACGTGCTTTCCTTCTCTCTAATAAATAGGCCAGCCTAAAAGCTGGTCTATTTGTTGAAGTCAGTTACTTCAGTACGTCATCAATACTTTGATCACCTAGGTGGCGTACATCTTTCCCTTTCACAAAGTAAATAATGTATTCACAGATGTTCTGGCAGCGGTCCCCCACGCGTTCAATCGCGCGTGCCGACCACATCACTTGCAGAATATTAGGGATATTTTTTGGATCTTCCATCATGTAAGTCATCAACTGACGAATCACCGCTTCATACTCGGCGTCTAGTTTGTCATCTTGTTTATGCACCTCTGCTGCCGCTTCTACATCCATGCGGGCAAACGCATCTAAAACCTGATGCAGCATATTAATTGCCTGACGGCAGAGAGGCTCTAACGACACTTGGAATTGTCGTTCTTTTGATGATGGGCTTTCAATGGCAACGTAAGCAATACGTGTCGCCACGTCACCGATACGTTCTAAATCAGTGATCGTTTTGATGATAGCCATGATTAAGCGCAAGTCTTTTGCCGTTGGCTGACGCTTAGCAATAATGCGTGTACAAGCGTCATCGATCGAGACTTCCATCGCATTCACTTTATGATCGTCACGCACAACCTTACGCGCCAGTTCGATGTCTTCTTTATGCAAGGCTTGAATAGCATACGAAAGCTGCTGTTCTACCAAGCCTCCCATGGTTAATACATGAGTACGAATCGATTCTAGCTCTACGTTAAATTGTCCTGAAATATGACGTCCAAAGTGCATGATGTTCCTTATTCCGTATAGAGTCGCGACTTAACCGTAGCGACCCGTAATGTAATCTTCGGTCTGTTTCTTCATTGGCGAAGTGAAGATCGAGTCCGCGTCAGAGTATTCAATTAACTTACCCATATGAATGAATGCAGTATGATCGCTCACTCTCGCCGCTTGTTGCATGTTATGGGTAACGATAACCACAGTATATTGAGTCTTCAGCTCATTGATAAGCTCTTCAATAGTTAAAGTTGAGATTGGATCCAATGCTGATGTTGGCTCGTCCAATAACAGGACTTCCGGCTCAATCGCCACCGCGCGCGCAATGACCAAGCGCTGTTGCTGACCACCAGATAAGCCAAATGCGTTCTCATGCAAGCGGTCTTTTACCTCATCCCACAACGCCGCCGAGCGCAAGGATCGCTCCACTGCGTCATCTAAACTGCGGCTGTTTTTTACACCTTGTAAGCGTAAGCCATAAACTACGTTTTCATAAATAGACTTAGGAAATGGATTGGGTCTTTGAAACACCATTCCCACTCGGCGTCGAAGTGTCGCAACATCGACATTAGGATGATAAACATTCTTGCCATGGAGACGCACTTTGCCTGTGACTCGACATCCTTCCACTAAGTCGTTCATGCGATTGATGCAACGTAATAACGTCGACTTTCCACACCCTGAAGGACCGATAAAAGCGGTGACTCGCCCTTTGGGAATTCGCATCGAAATATCATGCAGCGCCTGAGTTTGACCATAGAACAGATTAAGGTTCTCGATTGAGATGGCTGTTTGTTCATCCGTTAAATTATGAACATCCAATGGTGGCTCATAACCTAATGTACTATCAAAATTAAACATACTTAATCTTGTCCTAACGTTCTGTATTTTTCTCGTAAATTATTGCGAATACTGATTGCTGTTAAGTTTAGCCCGACAATCACTGTCACGAGTAAGAAAGAGGTAGCATAAACTAATGGTCGCGCCGCTTCGATGTTGGAGGTTTGAAAGCCAACATCGTAAATGTGAAAACCTAAATGCATGAACTTTCTATCCAAATGCACATAAGGGAATTGTCCGTCAACCGGTAAACTGGATGCCAATTTCACGACTCCCACCAGCATCAGTGGCGCTACTTCGCCAGCTGCACGCGCAATCGCAAGGATCAAACCTGTGATAATAGCTGGCGTCGCCATAGGCAAAACCACGCGCCATAGCGTTTCGAACTGAGTTGCACCAAGTGCCAGAGAGCCATGTCGTACGGAGCTCGGAATTCGAGTTAAACCTTCTTCTGTCGTCACAATCACAACTGGAAGCGTCAGCACAGCAAGAGTTAGTGCTGACCATAACAAACCCGGCGTACCAAAGGTTGGTGCCGGTAGCTTCTCCGCATAGAATACGTTGTCGATAGAGGCACCAATCGTATAAACGAAGAAACCTAAACCAAACACGCCATAAACAATCGATGGAACACCCGCTAGGTTTATAACCGCAATACGAATAACTCTGGTTAGAGCGTTATTCTTAGCATATTCATGTAGATAGATAGCGGCGATCACCCCAAGTGGCATCACAATGATCGACATAATGAGTACTAAGAAAACCGTACCAAATATCGCAGGGAACACGCCTCCTTCGGAGTTTGACTCTCTTGGATCTTCAGATAAAAACTTCCAAACCTGTTTTCCCCAATGCATGACTTTATCAGGCAGTGACATTTGGTTTGGATACCAGTAGTCCAAAATATCTTCGAGCGGAATCGATACTTGTAACCCGGTCATATCCTCGGCAATCAAGGCGTAGTCAGAGAGCTGAAGTCGTAAACCATCAAGTTGCAAATCTAACGTCGCAAGCGCTTTTTCTATCTGCTCTTTTTTCGTCTGATTTTCCTTTAAGAAGCTTTCTGTCAGCGTGTCATTCAATTCATGCTTGCGCTTTTCTAATCGCAACTGCTCTAGCTTCCAACCAAGCTCTTTGAGCTGATCGACCACCAAAGAATCAATCTCATGGCGCAGAGTTTCTGCATCATCAAGCTTTTTATTTAGTACCGATTGAATATCACTGGTGTATATATTATCGCCATCTTGAAACGCCACCAGCTTACCAAAGAAATAACCACCGCTACTGCGCTCTATCACCGCCCACTCTTTTGGCGTCGTGGGCTCATCCAACTGCATTTGTAATACGGAGATAAAATCGGCGGGATACAACTCTCGGTTAGCGATTTTGATACTGAGTCGCGTGGCAAAATCTTCATCGTCTTCTAACTGTTGTGCTGCGCTTTCAGGCAAATAACTCTTCGGTACAAAGCTGCGCTCATACACCTGACCAATCAGAATAGTATTTTCATGTAGCACTTCGCCTTGTACAGGAGTCAGCGCTGCAACATTCCACTGATACAAGGGCGCTGGCCAAAAGTAAGTCAGGCCTTTCCAGCCGATAAGGAGTAACAACCCTAATACCGACAACAAACTGATGCTGACTGCACCGCCTGTTAGCCATATCCACGGTGCGCCAGAACGAATCCAATTTAACACGTTATTACTCGCTCTTTATTCAAACCATTATTACAACGCACGGTACTTATCTCTCAGTCTCTGACGAACCCACTCCGCAAGCGCGTTTACTGCAAACGTAAACACAAATAAAATCAATGCAGCTAGGAACAGCAGGCGATAATGCGAACTTCCAACTTCCGACTCTGGCAACTCAACGGCGATGGTCGCCGACAGGCTGCGCAATCCTTCCAAAATATTCCAATCCATTAATGGCGTATTGCCCGTTGCCATTAACACAATCATGGTTTCGCCAACAGCGCGTCCCAGGCCCATCATAATGGCAGAAAAAATACCTGGGCTTGCAGTAAGCAAGACAACATAGATTAAAGTTTGCCAAGGCGTGGCCCCTAATGCCAAAGAGCCATCCGATAAATGCTTCGGTACAGAGAAAATGGCATCTTCGGCAATGGTAAAAATCGTCGGGATAACAGCAAACCCCATCGCTAACCCCACCACCAATGCATTGCGTTGATCGTAACCAATACCATGCTCGGTTAAGAATAAGCGCATATCGCCACCAAAGAACGTCTGCTCAATCGTAGGCGAAATCCACACTCCAAGCCCAATCAGTACCAATATGACAGGCATGAGCACTAAAGCATGCCAACCATTAGGCAGACGATTCCGCAAAGGTTGCGGTATTAATGCCCATAGCCCGCCCATAATCATGGTGCTCAAGGGCAAAACAAACAGCATAACGACGATCGTAATCAAATGATCTTCGACAATAGGCGCGAACCACAATCCCGCGAGGAAACCTATGATCACCGTCGGCAGTGCTTCCATTAGCTCAATCGACGGTTTTACTACACGACGCATGCGTGGCGACATAAAGTAAGCCGTATAAATAGCACCTAGCACTGCGAGCGGTACTGAAAACAGCATCGCAAACATCGCCGCTTTTATCGTTCCAAACGCAATAGGTACTAGGCTGAACTTAGCCTCAAAGTTATCGCTCGCCGAAGTCGATTGCCACACAAATTCAGGCTCAGGATACCCTTCGTACCACACTTCTTGCCATAATGAAGACAATGAAATTTCCGGATAGGTATTGTCCACTTCCGCAACATTTAACGCATTATTTTGCCAAGTGATTAAGTAGCGTTCATTGTTAGACATTGCTGCGATTGCGGGCGCTTGATTGTACGCACGCTTAAACAACACCAGTTTTTCACTGGTTGTATAATGGCTTTGCAACGTGCCGTTGGTGTAAAAGCTATAAAATCCTTTTCGATGAGAATCCGGCAACAAATACTTAAGCTCTGATGCCAATTTAAAATCACGAATATGCGTTAACGTGCGTTTTTCTTCTTGCAGCGTATCAAACCATTGCGACACCCGACCATCGTTGTGCGTCACCAAAAGCGAGTAAGCACCAGCCAATAAGTCTATCGTACGAACGGAATGCTTCTTATCACCTTGAGTGAGATCGACCACCTCTCGCACAGCAAATTTACGTGCGGTTTTCTTTAACACGATCAACTCAGAGCCATCGCGCAAATAAAGCGTTTCACCGTCAGGTGTCAATAACATTTGCTGAGGCGTATCAAAACCTGAAGAGAACGTAAAATCGATCGTTGTAGGAGGCGTACCCAAAGACGAAGCCACTTGCCAGCGAGCTTTCACTTCACCGCTTTGCGTCTGCCAAACAACCGTTGGTAAGGGCGTCGAAGCTGCAAATACAAACTGAGTCACAGGATCTTGAGGCGTACTTAGTGTCAGATCCATGCTGGTGTCTAGTTCAATCACTTCCGGAGGACGTGTATTTTCTCTCAACGTGGCATTAAATTCTGGCTTGAAAAGGTTCGCTTTACCCTGCCCATCAACAAATCCATACCAACCTAGCCCAGGAGCAGATTGAGAGAAAGCGACGGGTTTCTGGACGATTTGCTGTTTATACACCGCAGGTTTCGTAGGCTCGTCCATCGACAAATATTGAATCTCACCACTTTGGGTTAGGACGAACGCAAGCTGAGCGTAATCATCCACTGAAATCGCAAGTGGTGTTTCAATATGAGTGGCTCGAATGGCTTGGTTGGTTTTGATCTCCGCATCAGAAAAAAGCGGAATGATCACCATGGCGAGGTAGACAAAGATCAAAATAAGCGCCGCGAGTACGCCGACACCACCGGATGTCACTGCAAGTCGAACTAAACGATCTTTTATCAGTCGTTTCTTATCTTTTTCCTGCAATGAAAACTCGGCTTGTGCCATTTAAATCTCTACCTTTTTTGACTTAGTACTAGAATATGTCGTTAAGATGACAATTATATTACAGATCACATTAAACACCTGAAAAGAATACAACTCTTATGCAATGCGTGGTATGAAATAAATCTGTAATGAAAATCTCATAATGTTCTCACTCATCCATTTTTCCAAGATGAGTACGTATTACTTCACTTTTGGCTAGGTAAGGTTATGAGCGCAGAAAAACTATATATAGAAAAAGAGCTGAGTTGGTTGTCTTTCAACGAACGAGTATTACAAGAAGCTGCCGATAAAACCGTCCCTTTGATCGAACGTATTCGCTTTCTTGGGATCTTTTCCAACAATTTAGATGAATTTTACAAAGTACGCTTTGCGGACGTGAAGCGCAGAATCCTAATCAGCCAAGAGCGCGGTGGCAGTGATAGCCCTAAACGACTGTTAACCAAAATGCAGTCGAAAGCACTAAAGCTTAACGAACAATTTGATGAGCTTTACAGCGAATTGATTCGAGAAATGGCACGACGTCGCATTTTCTTGGTCAACGAGCAACAACTGGATGAATCGCAACAAAAGTGGATCGCGAAATACTTCCGTAGAGAGGTAATGCCGCATATCACTCCCCTCCTAATGAAAGACGAGATCGATGTTCTGCAATTTCTCAAAGACGAGTACGCTTACATCGCCGTAGAACTGCGTAAAGAAGAACATTACCAGTACGCTCTGATCGAAATTCCGACCGATCACCTTCCCCGCTTTGTGATGGTACCAGAAAAGAAAGGAAAGCGTCGAAAAACCATCATCTTACTTGATAATATTATCCGCCACTGTTTGGACGAGCTGTTCAAAGGCTTTTTTGATTATGATGAGCTTAGCGGCTATGCGATGAAAATGACGCGTGACGCTGAATACGATTTACGCAATGAAATCGAGTACAGCTTGCTTGAACAAATGTCAGAGGGTGTCAATCAGCGACTGACAGCAAAGCCCGTTCGCTTCGTCTACGAACGCGATATGCCGCCTCAAATGTTAGAGTTTCTGTGTAACAAACTTAATATCTCTAACTACGATAATCTTATCCCCGGCGGACGCTATCACAACTTTAAAGACTTCATCGGGTTTCCAAATGTTGGACGAGAGTATCTTGAAAATAAACCTCTCCCGCCAATGAAATGTGCCGATTTCGAAGGTTATGCCAACAGCTTTGACGCGATTAAAGCGAAAGATATTCTGCTCTATTATCCCTACCACACTTTTGACCACATTAGTGAATTAGTGCGCCAAGCCTCCTTCGATCCAAAAGTACTTAGTATCAAGATTAACATTTATCGCGTCGCGAAAGATTCTCGCTTGATGAACTCTTTAATTGATGCGGTGCACAACGGCAAAAATGTCACTGTAGTCGTCGAACTGCAAGCTCGCTTTGATGAAGAAGCCAATATCGAATGGTCAAAAGTATTAACCGAAGCGGGTGTGCACGTCATCTTTGGTGCGCCTGGTCTTAAGATTCACTCAAAGCTACTGATGATTAGCCGCCGCGAAGGTGAAGAAATTATTCGCTACGCACACATCGGCACAGGCAACTTCCATGAGAAGACGGCACGAATTTATACCGACTTCTCCCTGCTTACGGCAGATCAAGAAATCACTAATGAAGTCCGTAATGTCTTCGGTTACATTGAGAATCCATACCGACCAGTGAAGTTCAATCACCTTATGGTATCTCCTCGTAATTCTCGAACCCAAATCTACCGCTTAATCGATAATGAAATTGCGAATGCCAAGCTAGGGAAAAAAGCCGCTCTTACGATTAAGGTCAATAACCTAGTCGATAAAGGCATCGTCAATAAGCTTTATGGAGCAAGTACTTCCGGTGTAAAAATAAACATGATCATTCGAGGCATGTGCTCATTAGTACCGGGCATTGAGGGGATCAGCGACAATATTCGCATCATCAGTATTGTTGACCGCTTTCTTGAGCACCCTCGCGTGGTGATCACCCACAATGATGGCGATCCGCAAGTTTATATCTCCTCCGCAGACTGGATGACAAGAAATATTGATCACCGTATCGAGGTAGCAGTACCAGTCCGTGATCCACGTTTGAAACAGAGAATTATTGATATAACGAATATCCATTTTACCGATACAGTAAAGGCTCGTTTAATAGATAAAGAAATGAGTAACGCTTACGTACCACGAGGTAATCGCAAAAAAGTTCGCTCTCAAATCGCTATCTATGACTATCTTAAAAATATAGAAAAGCAAACTAGAAAACAAAATTCAGATGCCTCAAATACTTGAACAAGATACTCGCTACATTGCCGCGATAGACCTCGGCTCAAACAGTTTCCATATGGTGGTGGCCAAAGTTGTCGGCAGTGACCTACAACTGGTTAGTCGTCATAAACAACGTGTTCGCTTAGCATCAGGACTCGACAGTGAATTGAACTTAAGTCACGCCGCAATGGAGCGTGCGCTAGAATGCTTAGCCATGTTCGCTGAAAGGTTGCAAGGGCTTGATGAGTCAAATGTACGTATCGCCGCCACACACACACTAAGACGCGCTAAAAATGCCCACCTTTTCATCGAGCGTGCGAAAGAAGTGATGCCTTTCCCAATAGAAATTATCCCTGGAGAAGAAGAAGCCCGCCTGATTTACTTAGGCGTCGCGCACACTCAAGTAGAATCCAACTCCAAACTAGTCATCGATATCGGAGGCGGCAGTACCGAGATGATTATTGGACAAGAATTTGAGCCTGAACTTCTCAACAGTAAACAGATGGGATGCGTCAGTTTTACAGAGCAACACTTTAAAAACGGCAAACTGTCAGGAAAGAACTTCAGCAAGGCGATGTTAGCTGCCGAACAAAAACTCGAGTCCATCGCTTCAACATATCGTAAAAAGGGCTGGGATATTGCTCTCGGCTCATCAGGAACCATCAAAGCGATTCAAGAAGTGCTAGTAGGATTAGGTTTTGAAGATGGCCTGATCACAGCGAGTCGACTGGATACACTTATCGAAACTCTGTGTAAATTTGATTCCATTGAAGATATTGAGCTGGCGGGTCTAACAGAAGAACGTAAACCCGTATTCGCAGCAGGCGTAGCGATTTTGTCCGCGATTTTCAAAGCGCTTCGCATTGAGCAAATGTTTTTCTCCGATGGTGCTCTACGCGAAGGCCTGTTGTACGAAATGGAAGAACGTTTCGCACGCTCCGATATTCGCATGCGCACCACAGAAAATTTAGCCAACAAGCACCGAGTCGACTTAGAGCATGCCGCTCGTGTTAAGGGGCATGCACGTGAGATGTTATGTCAGGTACGCTCTGAACTAGGCATTAAGAAAAAGAGTGAGTTATTTGACTTACTAGAGTGGGCAGCGTTGCTTCATGAAGTCGGATTAAGTATCAACTTGCGTAGTTTCCATCGCCACTCTTTTTATATTCTGTTGCACTCCACCCTACAAGGCTTCAACCGTGAGCAGCAATTAGTGCTTGCAACATTAGCTCGCTTCCAGCGTAAAGCGCTCAAATTGCAAGAACTACCAGATTTCAACCTCTATAAACAGAGTGACGTTATAAGCCTCATCAAAATATTACGACTTTCTGTCGTATTAAATGGGCAGCGTAATGAAGATCCATTGCCTGATATCACCTTATCTATCAAAAATGACGAATGGATTCTCACCTGCACAGATGAAGCATGGCTAGAAAACAATAAATTACTTCACGCGGATTTACAGGAAGAACAAGAACGTTGGGACAGCGCGAAGTGGACACTCACTTTCTGATCTCGTACTGTCCATACCTAAATAAAAAGTCGGCTTACAGGCCGACTTTTTTTAACTCTTCTTCTGCAAAGTCTGCCGTAATGGGCACATAACCATCTTTCTCAACCAACGCTTGTCCCTGAGCAGAAAAGATAAAGCGAATAAACTCAGCTTCAATTGGTGTTAATGGGTAATCAGGATGCTTATTCACGTAAACATATAAGTAACGTGATAGTGGGTACTTACCGCTAACAATATGTTCTCGCGTTGGAGTCACATAGTCATTTCCCATTTTAGCTACAGGGACTAAGCGCACGCCTGCCACTCGATAACCGACACCGGAATAACCAATTCCACTGATGGTTGACGCTACAGCTTGCACAACTGACGCGGAGCCTGGCTGCTCGTTAACTCGGGTCTTGAAATCGCCGCCACACAAGGCATTGCTTTTGAAGTAACCGTAAGTTCCAGAAACGGAGTTACGACCAAACAACTGGACGTTTCGCTTTGCCCACTGTGATTCAAGACCGAGTTGCTGCCAGTTTGTGACAAATTGACTTTCACCACAGCGTAGCGTGGCAGAAAACAAAGCATCTAACTGACTAAAGTTAAGCCCTTGAATTGGATTATCTTGATGAACAAAAATACCGATTGCATCGATGGCGACCCTGAGCGCAGTTGGCTTGTAGCCATGTTCACGTTCAAACGCTTCAACCTCTCTTAAACGCATAGGGCGGCTCATGGGACCAAACTGAGCTGTTTGTTCGGTCAATGCTGGGGGGGCAGTAGAAGAGCCAGACGCTTGGACTTGCGCATTAATATTCGGGTAAATGGATTTAAACTCTTCAACCCAAAGCGTTGTCATACCCGCAAGTGTATCGGAGCCAACAGAGAGCAAGTTCCCGACAATCCCCGTCGTTTTATGATAACTCGGCAATGGTTTATCTTGAGCGCCAGCCATACAGGAACAAACAAGCGCGAATAAACTGAATGTTTTTGCCAATCGTAAAGCCATTATTTCACCACCAAACGCTCAGGCAATACGAAAGAAAACTTACTGCCCACGCCTACTTCACTGTGAATTTCTAAATGAGAGTCATGGTGACTCAGCGCGTGTTTTACAATGGCAAGCCCTAAACCACTTCCTCCAGTATCACGTGATCTTGCTTTATCCACTCGATAAAAACGCTCAGTAAGTCGATGGAGGTGCTGAGGTTCAATACCATCACCACTATCTTCCACCTCTAAGCATGCGCCTTGAGAGGTCTGGAACCAACGAACATTAATGTTCGCACCAGGCGGTGTGTATTTGACGGCATTATAAACGAGGTTAGAGATAGCACTACGTAACTGGTCATCATCGCCCAGCACGCGTAGGCTAGCATCAACATCAAATTTCAATTTATGTTGGTTGTCCCCACTAAGGCTAACCGCCTCTTTTTCTAACACTTCAAGCATCGCGGGCACATTCACGACTTCCTCAAGCTCATGCATAGGTGCCGCTTCAATTTTAGATAGTGTCAGTAGTTGGTTCACCAAACTGTTCATGCGGTTAAGCTGCTCCGTCATGACACCATGAGCTTTGCTCCACATTGGACCCACGACCATATCAGGGTCTTCAGTCATCTCCAAATAACCTTGTAGCACCGTCATTGGTGTACGCAGTTCATGAGATACGTTGGCAAAGAAGTTGCGACGCATTCCCTCAAGTTGTTTTAACTGGCTCACATCACGCACTACCATCAAGTGCTCCCCCTCGGTATACGGTACGATACGCAATTCCAGCATCCGTTCGACGTTGAGTGGTGAACGCATTTCTAATGGCTCTGAGAAGTCTTTCTTGTTGAGGTACTTGATAAAATCAGGTGTACGAATGAGATTCGAGATAGGTTGACCTGAATCTTCTGGCCAATGGAAGCCCAGTAAGTGCTGAGCCAGCTTGTTGCACCAAACAATATTGCCTTCAGCACGGAATACCACTACCGCATCGGGTAGCGATTCTGCACCATTTCTGAATCGACGAATAAGATTAGTAAGCTCTTTTCGTTTGCGGCGTTGGCGCTGTTGTAAGCGATACAACCCATTGAACAAAGATTCCCAGTTACCGCTACCAGACGGTGGCGTGAGGCGTTTTTCATCCCATAACCAAGAAGATAAACGTACTTGGTTATGCAAATGCCACACAAGCTGCAATGCCGTAGCTGCCAAAAGCAACCACGGCATATAACCGAATATCCAACCTACTATCACCCATGGGGTGTAAAAAAAAGCCAGCTCCCAGGCCAGCTTTTTCCACGTTAATCTTTCAACCACTCATAACTCCAGAAATGGTACCGATAAGCTGCGTGTTAATTTATGCCTTCGTCGAGAAGCGATATCCAGCACCACGAACAGTTTGGATCAGCTTATCATGCCCTGCAGCTTCCAATGCTTTACGCAGGCGGCGAATGTGAACATCAACCGTACGGTCTTCGACATACACGTTAGTGCCCCAAACATTGTTTAATAGCTGCTCACGGCTGTATACGCGTTCTTGATGCGTCATGAAAAAATGAAGCATCTTAAATTCTGTTGGGCCCATGTCTAATGGCGCATCATTAGCCGTAACACGGTGCGATACAGGGTCAAGCTTCAATCCCTGTACATCAATTACATCTTCTAGTGCAGTCGGGGTAACGCGACGAATCACCGCTTTTAAGCGTGCAACCAACTCTTTAGGAGAGAATGGCTTAGTAATGTAGTCATCCGCACCGACTTCTAAACCGCGCACTTTATCTTCTTCTTCACCACGAGCGGTAAGCATCACAACTGGAATGTTGCGCGTTAATTCCTCTCGCTTCATATGTTTGATGAAGTTAATGCCACTACCGCCTGGTAACATCCAATCCAGTAAAACTAAATCAGGGAAGGGTTCAGCCAGTTTGGTTACTGCAGTATCATAATCTTCCGCTTCTACCGCTTGGTAACCTTTCTGCTCAAGTACGAAGCACAGCATTTCGCGAATAGGAGCTTCGTCTTCAACAACCAGAATCCTTCTAGACATAATTGAGTAACCTTATGTTCGTTGAGCTAATGAATTTAAGAGACAAAGCGCCTCTCTATGCATAAGCATTATCACTACCAATTATGACACTTTTGTGACCTTTGAAAACAAATTTTCATATAACTTTCTTTTGAGGTTCATTCGGATATTTTTCATTTCTATTAAGACATCAGCACAAAAATTCCCTATGATTAGTCCCTTGTCATCAAGCCTAGAGAAGATTTATGTGGTTTAAAAACTGTCTGGTATACCGCGTTAACCGCGAGGTTACTTTTAACGCCGAACAACTAGAAACTCAGCTGTCTGAATTCCGATTCACCCCGTGTGGCAGTCAAGACAAACAGAAATTTGGCTGGGTCAGTGCAATGGGTAGACATGGCGATATGATGACTCACGTGTCAGAAAACCGCATTCTGATTTGCACCAAGAAAGAAGAGAAAATGCTACCTGCCTCTGTGATCAAAGAATCATTGAATGCAAAAGTAGAAGCAATGGAAGCGCAAGAAGGTCGTCCTCTGAAGAAGAAAGAGAAAGACAACCTGAAAGATGACATCGTAATGGATTTACTGCCGCGCGCATTCAGCCGCAGCAGCCACACTCACGTGCTCATCATGCCAAAAGAAGGTTTTATCCTTGTTGATGCAAGCAGCTATAAAAAAGCAGAAGATGTATTAGCATTGCTTCGTAAAACCATGGGTAGTTTACCTGTTGTTCCTGCTATTCCAGAAGTGGCGATTGAAACTACGCTAACCGAGTGGGTGAAAAGCGGTGACACACCTCAAGGTATCAGCATGATGGACGAAGCTGAGCTAAAATCCGTACTTGAAGAAGGTGGTGTGATTCGCTGTAAGAAGCAAGAGCTAACCACTGATGAAATCCGCAACCACATCGCTGCGGATAAAGTCGTGACGAAACTTGCGCTTAATTGGCAAGATCGTATTGAGTTCATTATGACGGAAGATGCAGGCATCAAACGTCTAAAATTCTCTGATGAATTGAAAGATCAAAACGATGATATTCCACGTGAAGATCAAGCAGCTCGATTTGATGCAGACTTCTCTCTAATGTGTGGAGAGTTCAGTGCTTTCCTTCCCAACCTATACGATGCGCTAGGCGGCTTACCGAATCCTAACGCTTAATTTTGTATAAAGGTTAACCATAACGCCCTCACTTTTTTTGAGGGCGTTTTTCTATCTGAAGCACAATTACCCTAGTCACAGTTCACATTTTGACGTAAAATTTGCGCCCCATTTCCATTAGGTGGAATTGGCCTGACTTGTGATCAGATAAAAGAGAATTGAGCAATGACAACTGAGAAAGCATTCGTGCCTGAGCTACTATCTCCAGCGGGCAGCCTGAAAAACATGCGTTACGCATTCGCCTACGGGGCAGATGCAGTTTACGCTGGCCAACCTCGCTACAGCCTTCGCGTACGTAACAACGAGTTTAACCACGAGAACCTAAAAATCGGTATCGATGAAGCCCACGCCCTAGGCAAAAAGCTTTATGTGGTATGTAACATTCAACCACACAACTCGAAGCTAAAAACGTTCATCCGTGATCTTAAGCCAATCGTAGAGATGGGTCCTGACGCATTGATCATGTCAGATCCAGGCCTAATTATGATGGTTCGTGAAGCTTTCCCAGAAATGCCAATTCACCTTTCTGTACAAGCGAACGCTGTAAACTGGGCGACCGTTAAGTTCTGGGCAGCAAATGGCGTGGAACGTGTGATCGTTTCTCGCGAGCTATCTCTAGAAGAAATCGAAGAAATTCGTGAGCATTGCCCTGAAACTGAACTTGAAGTATTCGTTCACGGTGCATTATGCATGGCTTATTCTGGTCGTTGCCTACTTTCTGGCTATATCAACAAACGTGACCCTAACCAAGGCACTTGCACTAACGCATGCCGCTGGGAATACAAAGTTGAAGAGGGTAAAGAAAACGACGCTGGTGACATCGTAGAGAAATTCGACCCGACGGAAGCACAGCCTGTCGAAGTACAAGACGAGCGTCCTGAAACCACAATTGGTCGCGGCAAACCAACAGATGAAGTCGTTCTACTTTCTGAAGCACACCGTCCAGAAGAAAAAATGGCAGCTTACGAAGACGAGCATGGTACTTACATCATGAACTCTAAAGACCTACGAGCGGTTCAGCACGTTGAACGCTTAACTAAGATGGGTGTTCACTCATTGAAAATTGAAGGTCGTACTAAATCGTTCTACTACTGCGCACGTACCGCTCAAGTTTATCGTAAAGCAATTGATGATGCTGTAGCAGGTCGACCATTCGATGAAAGCCTAATGGGTACACTAGAAAGCCTAGCTCACCGTGGCTACACTGAAGGCTTCCTACGCCGTCATACACACGATACTTACCAAAACTACGATTACGGTTACTCAGTCTCTGATGCTCAACAGTTTGTTGGTGAATTCACTGGCAAACGTCGTGGTGACATGGCTGAAGTAGAAGTAAAAAATAAGTTTCTTGTCGGTGATAGCCTTGAACTAATGACGCCAAAAGGCAATATTGTTTTCACGCTAGAGGCAATGGAAAACCGCAAGTCAGAGTCTATTGAAGACGCGAAAGGAAACGGTCACTTTGTATTCATTCCAGTACCAGCAGAGCTAGATTTAGAATATGGCCTATTAATGCGTAATCTAAACTCAGGGCAGGACACCCGTAACCCGACTGGTAAGTAACCATGGCCTTGCTCATTACTGATAAATGCATTAACTGCGACATGTGTGATCCCGAATGCCCCAATGGGGCAATCAGTATGGGAGAGAGCATTTTCGAAATTGATCCAGCGCTATGTACAGAGTGTAAGGGGCATTACGAAAAGCCGACCTGTCAGTCAGTGTGTCCAATTACAAAATGCATAATCACTGATCCGAACCATGTCGAAACTGAAGAGCAGTTGCTTGAAAAATTCGTGATTATTCAAGGGTTAGCATAAGAGCAATTAGGTTCAACTTTGGCATCAAAGTTGAACCTTTTCTCAACCTGATTTTTCAATAGGGATAATATTGCAGAACAGCTCTTTTTCAAAATGATACTCTAGTCTCTCACGCCAATTTTCCGCTTGAGAAACAGGTATTAAATAAAAGTTTTCTCGGCTCGTATCAGTAACGAAAGCCATTCCATATTGCATCAGCTCATAATGCACATCATTAACAAAACCCGGATCAAGGCGTTGACGCCCAGTCAGGTGATTCACATCCTCTCGAGTCAAAGAGACTCCTTTAGTATCACTGCTAAATCTGTGTCTTAACCACTCTGCAAATTCTTTTGCACAAATCATAGTCATGGTTTTGTCCTTGATTTACTCTTCTAACAGGAAAAGGGCATATCCCTGCCTTACACACTTGTCTGCGTTGTTATCGCTTTTTAGCCAACTGACAGACATATTGCTAAGAAACCAGAGTATCGTGACGAAAGATCTTTTTCTAAACAGAGAAGTTACAACTTACCCATACTACAACTCTTTGTTTAATTTAGATTTCTATAATATGTCCCCAAAACTGATTGGGTTAGTTTTTGTATTGGTACTATTCAATGTAGACAAAAGTATGATGTTTCTCCAGTTTCATAAAAGAGATCACCAAGTACAGATAAACCTGAAGAGTAACACTAATTAGGATTGATAAGCGGCAAGCATTGAGGTGGAACGACTTTTTTTCGTTTGGGCTTAGAGGTTGTTTTTACCCGTTGAGGGGTATCAGTAGGTTTTGCTTTCGGGGCCCAACTTGCAAGCTCAGCACCGCAACCATCACCTACTGGAGGTGGTGCTTGATCAACACAATAGTCGCTCGAATCAGGACAAGATAACCTGACGTGAAAGTGGTAATGATGCCCCCACCATGGACGTACTTTACGTAACCAAGAACGATCTTTGCCGTTTTCTTGCAAGCAAAGTTGCTCCTTAATAACAGGATGTACAAAAATTCGTGCAACATCCTTACTTTTTGAAGCGTACCGAATTAGCTTAAAGTGCCGTTCTTCCCAGCGATGATTAAGTATGGAATAACCTTTTAAATCCACCACACTCATGGGCTTAGGAAGTTGTAATTCGTTATAAGAAAGCGGTTGGTCAGCAAGTCTTAACCAAATATCGATATCTAACCCGGTTTGATGACTAGAATGACCAGAGGAGAACCTTCCACCTCTAGGTAAAGACAAATCACCAATCAGCAGAGTGGTGTTGAGATTTTGGTGAGCTTTAAGCGCCAGATTTTCAATAAACTCTATCGTTTTAGGGTGCCCATAGTAGCGCTTCGTTTTACTACGTAAGACTTGATAACCAACGCCATCGAGAGGCAAGGGTAATGCACCATCTAAACAACCGTTAGCATAACTACCAATAGAGGAGGAAGAGTTTCGGGTAGGATTAACCGCAGACTCCCAAGGAGTAGAACATACTGAAGCTGAGAAACATAAACCCAAAGTTACAATGAAACTCAGCCTCATAGCCTTTAACCTTTAGTAGTGTTCGCCATTATCGTAATAAGCTTTAGGAGATAAGGCGGAAAAGATAACTGCAACATCAATATCGGCACCAGCGATACCGCGCACTTGTTGCGTAATAAGCTTGGCAACTTCATCTTGCACTTCCTGGCCACGGTCGAACCAAAGCACTTCGACAAAAGGATATGCAGCACTCACCTCACCCTCATTGAAAAACGTAGTGTAGATATACTCAAAAGTAAAATCCTCACGCGGACAGTCCATTAGAGGCTGAAGTTCATCCGTAAGAGGTTTTGATAATGCCTGAACAGCTTGTGGCTCTACAGCACGGAATCGAAAATGTGGCATAAACTTACTTCCTAATTATTAGCATTAATGCATGATGATAACAGGAACCAAGTCAGTAATCATCCAAGCCAATGTAACCACTGACCTTTCAATAGATTGTGAATCAGATGTTCTCGATAACGAAGAAAAAGCGTTATGAAATTCGAAGGTAAAACAGAAAGAGCAACGCGATACATCAACATTTAATAATTACATTACTAGAAAATAAAACTATCTGAAGAAAAGGTATGCCATATTCGTTGGATAAACATACACCTGACGTCGAAACTATACGTTAGGAATAAAAGAGCCCCTGACCTAAGCCAGAGCTTATGAACATGGGGGATAGGTGAAGTGGACCAATATCCCGGAGATATGAACTTTCAATCCCCCGATACTTTGGTATCAGAGGAATCGACAACTCTCCAACTAGTCAGATTCTCTTTTCTTCAGATGCAAAAAAGCCCCAGCATTACTGCTGAGGCTTTAGAGTATGGCAGGGGTGGAGAGATTCGAACTCCCAACACGCGGATTTGGAATCCGCTGCTCTGCCAATTGGAGCTACACCCCTGTAATTCGTGTTTATTGAGACGACGCTCAAATAAGTGGCGGAGTGGACGGGACTCGAACCCGCGACCCCCGGCGTGACAGGCCGGTATTCTAACCAACTGAACTACCACTCCGCAGTGGTATCACTCGCTTTAATAAGCAAGCGTCCGCTTTTGTCTTCACTTTTCGAAAAAGTGAAAATAAAACTAAAGCCTGGCGATGTCCTACTCTCACATGGGGAAACCCCACACTACCATCGGCGCTATTTCGTTTCACTTCTGAGTTCGGCATGGAAGTCAGGTGGGTCCAAAACGCTATGGTCGCCAAGCAAATTCTTTAATTCGGAAAGCTGTGTTTAATTCTCGTTCTTACACATTCAACGTTCTTTCATTGAGTCCATCAAAACCCCTTGGGTGTTGTATGGTTAAGCCTCACGGGCAATTAGTACAGGTTAGCTCAACGCCTCACAACGCTTACACAC